>Ga0193751_1000248_pt1 | contig 47255 bp, 46 predicted proteins | sample L1c2metaG_FD_143050 | JGI IMG/M metagenome (GOLD analysis project Ga0193751, IMG submission 143050) | Soil microbial communities from a riparian zone of the East river system, Colorado, United States - L1c2 | ecosystem: Environmental > Terrestrial > Soil > Riparian zone | place: USA: East River...
GAACGCGGTGTTCTCGAATATCACCGCCACCTTCGGCTTGTCGCTCACCAGCTTGGACATTTGCAGCTGCGCCTGGGCGAACTGCGAAGCGCGCGCGAACGGCGTGAAGGTATAGTGGCGGCCCTTGTTGAGCTGATCGGTGCTCGATCCGGTCAGCAGCGGCACCTTGGCGCGCTCGGCAACCTCGCTGGCGATCAGGGTCAGCGCGCTGGCAAAGCAGCCGTGGATCGCGGAGAGCTTGTTGCCGCTGATCAGCCGGTCGGTCTCGGTGCGGGTGACGGTGGTGTCGCTCTGCACGTCGGAGACGATGAGGTTGAGCTTGGCGCCGCCCAGCGACCTGATGCCGCCGGCGTCGTTGACCATCTCGGCCGCGAGCTTGGCGGCGTTGACGCAGCCCTGGCCGATCTGCGCCATGCTGCCGGTGACGGGGTAGAGCGCCCCGATGTTGACCGGCTCCGCCGCCAAGGACCGCAGCGGGACCGCTCCGAATGCGGCGGCGGCGACGACGCCGCCCGCGGCCTTGAGGAAATCCCTCCGGCGCAGAAAGTTCGTAGGCCTCCGGCTTCGGCTTTTGTTCATTGTCTCCTCCCTGGGGCGTTGAGCCATCAGTCGCGATGAATTGTATACAAGATTATTTCTAAGCTTGTAAACATCTCAATTCGGTCCTATAGGGATGGCGCATGACCGCCGGCAGGACATTGCGGAAAAGACCGCCGCCGCGCGACGCGGGCGCCCCGGCGAAACCGCGCCAATTGCCGCCGAAACGCCGCGCGCGGCAAGCCGCGATCGCCGACGTCATCGCCACCCGGCTGGAAGAGGACATCGTGCTCGGCCGGCGCCACCCGCGCGAGCGGCTGATCGAGCAGGACCTGTGCGAGCTGTTCAAGACGCACCGCGCCGACGTGCGGCTCGCGCTGTTCGAGCTCGAGAAAAAAGGGATCATCCAACGCATTCCCAATCGCGGCGCGATGGTGCGCGACCTCACGCCGAAGGAAGTGACCGAGATTTACGCGGTCCGCGAGGAAGTCGAGGTGATGGCGGTGCGGATCCTGCCGTTTCCCGTCGCCGCCGGCGCTATCGACAAGCTCGAGGACATTCAGCGCGAGCACGGCGCGGCCATCGATCGCGGGGACTTGCTGACCGTGTTCTACAGCAACCTTTATTTTCACCGCACGTTGTACAGCCTGTGCGGCAATGCGTGCCTCAGCGAGACGATCGAGCAGCTGGCGCAGAAAGTCTACGGCATCCGCTCGTACGCCAACGCCTTTCCCGACTCGCTCGATCGTGCGCGCCGCGATCACGTCGACATGCTGGCGGCGTTGCGCACGGCCAATCGCGACGAGTTGATCGCGCTCACGCGGCGCCATCTGGAACCCTCGCCGGAGGCGTACATACGCGCCTATCGCCGCCGCTTCGGCGATGGCAGCGAGCATGCGCCCGCAGCCGCAAGGTAGCGAAGGGCGTAGGGCGCAATAGCAACGCGTATTGCGCCGATACAGTTGGCGGCCGGTGGCAATGCAAATGAAGGATGGCGGATTACGCTTCGCTAATCCGCCCTACAACCGTTGCTCCGTTTTGCCTGCCCGCGTCACTCGGCCGGGGTCGGCTTGACCTCGCGCAGCCGCGGCAGGACCTCGCGCGCGAACAGCCGGATGCTCTTTTCCGATTCGGCGTGGGTCATGAAGCCCGAGCGCCCGACCAGCGACAGATGGCCGAAGCCGCCGACCTTGTCGTAGAACTCCATGACCTGCCGATAGACGCTGTCGGGATTGCCGGCGAACAGGATGCCCTGCGCCGTCGCCTGCTCGGCCGTGATCGAGATGAGCTTGGCGGCGTTGGCGCCGGCGGGCGCGACGCCCTTCTCGGCATTGACCAGATTGGGCGCCGGCTCGGTGCGCGGCTGGGTGCGATAGACCTGCGGCGCGAATTGCGGCGGCACGCCGCCGGGCAGGAACTTCGAATATTGCGGCGCCGCCTTCAGGCTGGTGTTGAGGAACCACAAGAGCTTGGCGCCGACGCGCAGGCCCTCTTCGTCGGTGTCGCCGACGCAGACCAAAGCCGCGTAGGCAAAATTGTCGGTGGTGACCTTGGGCAGTCCGGCCTCGGCGCGCGCCCGGCGGTGTGCCGCGTAGGCGCGCCTGGTTCCATCCGGGCCGCGCAACACCAGCACCTGGACCATGCCGCGGCGGCCCACCTCGGCGGCAGTGTCGGGATCGCCGGTCGCTGCCCACATCCGCGGGTGCGGCTGCTGCCACGGCCGCGGCCAGATGTTCACGTGGCGATGGGTGAAGTGCTTGCCTTCCCAGGAAAACGGCCCGTCATGGGAGGAGAGCGCCTTCTTGATCAGATCGATCGCCTCCCAGAAGCGCTCGACGTTGCCGACCGGGTTGGCGTTGGCCGACGCCATCTCGCTGCCGCCCGACTTGACGAAGCCGATCTCCAGCCGGCCCCGGGAGATGACGTCGGCGGTGGCGTATTCCTCCGCCACCCGCACCGGGTCGTGGCGCAGCGAGACCAGGGTGCCGAGGCTCAGGATGCGCACCCTGCGGGTCTGCCGCGCCAGGATGCCGACCAGCATCGGGTTGGAGCCGATCAGGGAGTTGATGCCGGCGTGATGCTCGATCGCCAGCACGTTCATGCCGAGATCGTCGCACAGCAGGAATTCGTCGATCACCTCGGCAAACAGGTCGGCGGCAACCTTCGGGTCGCAATAGCGATTGGGCAGGCTGGCGCGCACCGAGTCGGCCTTATCGAGCACCTCCTGCGGCACGAACGGGTAGGGGATCTCGCACTGCCACCACGCATCCATGGATGTCACTTCCGTAGGGTGGGCAAAGGAGCGTAGCGACGTGCCCACCGGCAGGTATCAGGAATCGGGAATCAGGTATCAGAAGGAACCACTTCGAAGCCTGATCCCTGATACCTGATCTCTGATTCCTCCGTGGGCACGGCGCGAAGACGCGCCTTTGCCCACCCTACAATTATTCGCATCACGTCAGAAACTCGAGAACATGCGCGGCGAATGCCGCGGGCTGCTCCAGCTCGGGATGGTGCCCGGCCTCGTCGATCGTCGCAAAGCGCGCGCCGGGAATCAGCTCGCTGTAGGCGCGGCCGTAGGCGGGCGTGACGATGCCGTCCTGCGCGCCCCACAGCACCAGGGTCGGGACCCTGATCCGGCCAAGCCAGCGCTTGAGCCGCGGATTGTGCATGTAGGGATGCCAGCCGTACAGGCAGAGCGCCTCGCGGTTGCGCGCGAAAAGCACGATGTCGTCGTCCCCCATGGCGTTGAAGTCCGGCGTCCAGGCCGCGGGGTTGCGCCAGCGCCGCGGCGCCACGTCGCGCGGATGGGTGTTGAAGATGTCGAGAATGTCCGGGGTCGCGCGGTCGCTGATCTTGATGCCGAGCGCATCGACCAGCACGAGCTTGTCGATGCGATGGCATGCGGCCGCGGCCAGCTCCGCCGCGAGCCAGCCGCCGAAGGAGAAGCCGATGACGCTCACCTTCGCGTCCGGCAGCGTCTCCAGGAGATCGAGATAAAGATGGACGAGATCGTAGACCGCGGCGACGTCGTCGGGCCGCGGCGAACGCCCGAAGCCCGGGCTTGACGGCGCAATGATCTCGCCGCGCCGCGCCAGGAGGTCGAGGAACGGCGCCGTCGGCGGGATCGGCTCGAATCCGTGCAGCAGGAGCAGCTTTTGCCCGCGGCCGCGGCGCAGCGTTTCGAGCGCGATCCCGTTGACGATCAGTCGATCGGTTTGCTCCCCGCCCGGCGTGGTCACTTGGGCGTCACTTTGGCGTCACTTGGGCAACGCATCGTCCCTGGTCTCGCGGCCGAGCATCATGGCGATGATGCTCAGGGCCGCACAGCACGTCATCATCGCCGCCGCCTTGTTGAAGCTGCCGCCGAACGGCATGACCAGCAGCCCCGCCACCAGCGGGCCGAAGCTGGTGATGACGCGGCCGGAGCCGTTGCAGAACGATACCGCGCTCGCCCGCACGTGGGTCGGGAACAGCTCCGGCAGGTACACCGCGTGACCCGAGAACACGCCGAACACGAAGAAGCCGAACACCGGCAGCACGACGGGGTAATAGGCGTAATGGGACAGCCCGAGATAGAGCACGAGCCCGCAAGCGATGGTGCCGACATTGTAGAACACGATGGTGGCGCGCCGGCCGAAGACGTCGGCCAGGAAGCCGAAGCACGCGTAGCCCAGAATGCCGCCCAGGCCGAAGATCGTGATGCCGTTGCCGATGTACGGGATGGCGGCGGCGCCGGTGATGCCGTCCTTCTCCAGCATCAGCGATTGGATGGTCGGCAGCCAGATGATGCTGGTCCAGATCGCCAGCAGCGTGCCGACGCAAAAGAGAACGCCGACGCAGGTGTTGAAGCGCAGCGCCGGGCTGAACAGCTGCGCCGGGGCGAAGCGCATGAACTCCCTGTCGCCCGCCGCCTCGACGCCCGCCGCCTTGATCGTCGCGCGGCGCGCGCGCATCGCGGAAAAATGCTCCGGTTCGGCCATGCCGCGACGGATCAAGATGAGGAGCAAAGCCGGCGCGATGCCGACGAAGAATACGGCGCGCCAGCCGTACGGGCCGATCAGGTTGTACACTTGGCCGCTGATCAAGCTGCCGAACCCGCCGCCCGTCATCATCAGGCCGAGGACTTTCGCGCGATGCACTTGGGCAAAGGCCTCGGCGACCAGCGTGATGCCGACCACCACTTCGGCGCCGGTCCCGATACCGCCGAGGAAGCGGAAGACGCCGAGCTGGAGCGGCGTCTGGGCAAAGCCCTGGCACGCCGTGAAGACGCTGTAGACCAGGATGCTCAGCGCCAGCGTCCGTACCCGGCCGATGTAGTCGGCGACGATCCCGAACAGGAAGCCGCCGAACGCCCAGCCCAGCAGGCCCGCCATGCTGAGATAGCCGCCCACCGCGCCGATCTGCGCCAGCGTCGGCTGCCCGCCGAGCAGCTCGGTCAGGGCCGGCCGCAGCACGAGGGTGAACAGGTTGAAGTCGGTCGTGTCGAGCGCCCACCCCAGCCAGCAGACGAGAAACACCGTTGCGCGGTAGCGATCGATCCCGGCGAACCAGGCGAAACGCCCGTTGCCGACCTGCGTGGCCTCCATGACGTCCTCCCCGGCCTGCATTCACAACCCGGCGCCGCGGGATACCGGGCTTGGTGCCGGCTCTCCCGCGTGCGGCGACGAGTTAAGCACGCGTCGTCCAGTCGCGGCAACGACGCCGGCCTTCGTTACTCCGCCGCGGCCTTGGCATCGGACGACAGTTTCCAGGAGCCCGGCACGGGGCGCGGCAGGCCGAGATTCTCGCGCAAGGTCCTGCCGGCGTAGTCCTGGTGATAGAGGCCGCGCCGCTGCAGCTCGGGCACCACGTAGCGCACGAAATCCGCGTAGGCGCCGGGCACGTGGGTCGCCGCCACCACGAAGCCGTCGCACCCGCGGCTGACGAAGATCTCTTCCATCGCGTCGGCGATCTCCTTGGGGCCGCCGACGGTGGCGCTTTCGGTCTGGCCGCGGCCGCTGTAGGCGATGAAGTCGCGCGCGCTCGGGTTGGTCTTGCCGCTGCGCTTGAGCACGCCGTCGCGCAGCCCGACGAGACCTTGCATGCCGGCGAGCTCTTCGGTCGTCAGCGGCTCGTCCATGCCTTTGCTGGCGAAATCGAAATTGAGCCCTTCCGCCAATAGCGACAGCGCGTCGATCTCGAGCGGCAGCTTGGAGATCGTCGCCATCTTGTCCTCGGCCTCCGCCTTGGTCGCGGCGGCGACGGGCAAGAGGATGTTGCAGATGAAGACGTGGTCCGGGTCGCGGCCGAGCCGCGCCGCCTCACCCTTGACCGCGTCGTACCCCTCCTTGGCGAAGGCGGGGTTGCGGGAGGCGGCGAAGATCACCTCGCCCCAGCGCCCGGCGAAGCGCTGGCCGCGGCCGCTGGCGCCGGCCTGGATGATGACCGGGTGACCTTGCGGCGAGCGCGGCACGGTGAACGGCCCGCGCGACTTGAAGAACCGCCCCTTGTGATCGAGCCGCTTCACCTTCGTCGGATCGGCGAACCGGCCGGTCTTCTTGTCGATGAGGATCGAACCGTCGTCCCAGGAATCCCAGTGGCCGAGCACCACTTCCATGAACTCGTCCGCCCGGTCGTAGCGCAGCTCGTGGTCGGGATGGATGTCGTGCCCCATGTTGAGCGCTTCGCCGTCGTTGATGGAGGTCACGACGTTCCAGGCGGCGCGGCCGTGCGACATCAGGTCGAGCGTCGCGAACCGGCGGGCGACGTCGAACGGCTCGTAGTAGGTGGTCGAGCAGGTCGAGGCGAGGCCGAGCTTCTCCGTCGCCATGCCCATGCAGGTGAGCACGACGACCGGATCCATCTTCACGCAGCGGATGCCGTATTCGACCGTGTGGGCGTGGTCGTTGCCGTAGCGGTCGGGCATCGCCAGGCGATCGTCGAAGAAGGCGACATGGAACTTGCCGGCCTCGAGGATGCGGCCGATCTCCTGGTAGTAATCCGCCGACATCGAGTCGTCGCGCGACTGCGGATGCCGCCACGACGCCGGAAGGTTCGTGCAGTTCTGCGCCTGCAGGAAGCCGACCATCACCATCTGCCGCGTCATGTCTGTGCTCCCCATCCACTTGCCCGGGCCTGACTCCCGTGCTGTCGATGTCGTTGCCACAAGCTCGGTGGGACTCCCTCTCCCCGGCGGGGAGAGGGAGGGGGTGAGGGGGTTCCCAGATTCATAAGGAGGCCGGTAACCCCCTCACCCCACCCCTCTCCCCAAGTGGGGAGAGGGAGTCCGTCCGTGCGCGCGGCACGAACGTTGCGCCCTACGTCAGGTCGAGCTCCGCAGCCAGCCCGTACTCGCCGGCGAGCGCGCGCAACTTGTCCCACGTGGCCGTTTCCACGTCGATGCCGCTCTTGGCCCGCTCCTGCTGGCGAATGTACTCGACCTCGCCGGGATAGAACACGCCCGGGCTGCCGGCGGCGGGCGGGGTCGCCTTGAGATAACGGGCGAACTCGGCCACCTCCTTCTTGAAGTCGGCGAGCGGACGAAACGCCGCGACGTTGAACACCGCCATGAAGCATCCGTCATTGTGCCGGCCGGTCGGCTCGACGCCGAAGCCGAGGCCGGTGAGAAGCCCGCACAGCACCTCGACGATCGCGGCGAGCCCGCTGCCCTTGTAGCCCTCGGTGCCGCCCACCGGCAGCAGCGCCCCGCCCTTGCGCAATTGGGTCGGGTCGGTGGTCTCCCGGCCCTCCTTGTCGACGATCCATCCGGTCGGGATTTCCTTGCCCCGGGCGATTGCGAGATTGATCTTCCCGGCGGCCACCGCCGACGTGGCCATGTCGAGACAGAACGGGCCGTCGAGGTCGGACGGAACCGCGATCGAGATCGGATTGGTGCCAAGCCGCGGCTCGCGGCCGCCGAACGGCGCCACTGCCTTGGGCGAGCGCCCCGAGTCCGCGGTGGCAAGCCCGATCATGCCCTGCTCGACCGCCATCAACGGATAGGCGCCGACGCGGCCGATGTGGCTTTGGCGAAACACGGTGCAGGCGGCGACATTGGCCTTCTTCGCCTTCTCGATGGTCAACTGCATCGCCTTGGCGTTGACGTGGAAGCCGAAACCCCAATGGCCGTCGATCACCGTCGTGGTCGGGGATTCCTGCACGATGGTCCACGGCGCGCCGGGGACGATGTGGCCGGCCTTGACGCGGTCGATGTAGGTCGGAATGGCGACGATCCCGTGCGAATCGTGGCCGACCAGATTGGCGTTGACGCAGCCGGTGGCGACCGCGTCCGCCTCCTCGGGCGAGGCGCCCGCCGCGCGCAACAGCGCAAGGCCGATGTGTCTCAGGCGGTCGGCGTGAACCGTCGGCATGGCGTTTCCTCCCTTATTGTTTGAGCATGATCTTTTCCGAAAACCGGCACCCGGTTTTCGCGATCATGCTCTTAGTCAGCGGTAGGCGCCGCGGAAGAAGATCAGCGGGTCGCCTTCGCGCATCACGCAATCGACCACGCGGCCGATCGCGATGGTGACGGCAAAGCGCTCGATCGTCTCCTCGAGCACGCAGTCGATCGCACCCACGGCCTCGTTGAGGACCGGAGCCCCCGTCGTCAGCGCGCCCCAGCGGTCGGGCGCAAACCGGGCGGCGCCGTGGATCTCGGTCCGGCCGCCGAACATGGCGGCGAGCGCTGCGTCGCCGTGCGGCAGGAAATTCAGCGCGAAATGCTTCGCCTGCAGCACCGCGGCGAGCGCCGCGGTGCGCTTGTCGATCGTCACCAGCATGGTGGGCGGCTCGGCCGTCAGGTGGGTCGCGGAGAGCGCGAGAAAGCCCGCGGGCCCCTCCGTGCCGCGCGCCGTCGCCACCACCACGCCGGTCGCGCGGGCGCCGAGCGCGCGCCAGAACGTCTTTGCGTCGATCGATGTCTCTGCCATGCCGGCTTGCCTGCGGCTTTTTCATAGCCGATCGCGGTCGCAGCCGGCAACGGATGGCAAATCGGCGCCGGGCGGCATCGAAGCGCACGACAAGGCGCTTCAGTCGCGTTGGCGCCGCCCAACCGGAATATGCGGTCGCCCGTGGACACTACCAGCGCGCTTGGCCTAGTCTCAGCCGTACGCGAGGGAGGACGTGGGATGGCGAAACGCTCGCTCATTCTCGCCGGCGGCGGCCTCAAGGTCGCCTACCAGGCAGGCGTCCTCCAGGTCTGGCTCGACGAAGCCGGGCTGACGTTCGACCACGCCGATGGCGCGTCGGGCGGCGTGTTCAACCTGGCAATGTACTGCCAGGGCATGAGCGGCCGGCAGATGGCCGACAACTGGCGCGATTTTCCCGTGGTCGGCGCGCTTTCGCTGAACTGGCGGCAATACCTGCGGCTGTTCTGGGCCGAATCGCTTCTCACCTACGACAATTTTCGCCGGGTGGTGCTGCGCCGCCGCTGGAAGCTCGATTGGGACAAGATTCGCGCGAGCCGGCGGCTTGGGACGTTCAACGCCTACGATTTCACCGGACACCGCCACGTCGTGCGCACGCAGGATCAGATGGACGAGGACTTTCTCGTTTCTTGCGCTTCGCTGCCCTGCTGGTTTCCGCCCGTCACGATCGGCGGCGCGCGGTACATCGACGGCGTCTACATGACCGACGCCAACCTCCTCGAGGCGATCGCGCGAGGGGCGGACGAGCTTTGGATCATTTGGACCGTGAGCCAAAAGGGGATCTGGCGCGGCGGCACGATCAACACGTATTTCCAAGTGATCGAGACGGCCGCCAATGGCAACCTCAAGCGCGACCTTGCCCGCGTCGAGGCCAGCAACGCCGCCATCGCGCGCGGCGGCACGGGCGAGTTCGGGCGTCCGATCAAGGTCGAGATGCTGACCGCCGAGGTCCCGCTCCGCTACCTGTTCAATTTCGACAGCCGCAAGTTCACCGCGGCGGTCGAGCAGGGGGTCGCCGAAGCCCGCGCCTGGTGCCGCGTGCGCGGCATCCCGCTGGCGGCGGGTGCCGGAACGCCATAGGCGCGGCCGGTCAGTCGAACACCGCCGCGATCCGCTGGGTGTCGATCCCTTCCTTGGCGACGCGCAGGTCATGATAGGTCACGACCGCGAAGATCGCGCCGAAGGCGCTCGACACGCCGCTCCAGATCAACGTACCGGCGATCACCAGGCCGGCGTTGCCGGCCAAGCCGAGCACCGCCTTGGCGCCGGCGCCGCCGATACTCTCGGCAATGGCGATGAGGGCCATCATGCCGAAGATCTGCCAGCGATGACCCTTGGTCAGCGCACTGCTGCGGGCCATGCTGGCGAACACCCCGAGCCGTTCGACCACGCAGGCCGGCGTCGTGACGAACCACATGGTCAACAGGATCAGGCCCGGGACGACCAGCAGCAGAAAGCCGACGCCCACGGCGAGCGACATGCAGATCGCCAGGCCGACGATCGGCAGCAGCCGGCCGAAGGCGACGCGCAGCGCGTCGAGCAGCACGACCGGCCGGCCGCGCATGTCCTGGAACGCGCCGTGCACCACGATTGCCTGGCTCAACGTGCCGAGCGCCAGCGCCAACACGAGGGCGAGCACCGGCCACACCGTCCCGAGGACGCCGGAAGGCTGCACGCCTTCCGCAAGCAGAACGCTGGGCACGGCCGCGATCCCAGTGACCACGCCATAGACGGGCAAATTGCGCAGGAGCAGGGCCGTGGTCCGGGCGAACACGCGCCCGATACGGAATTCGCCCTCCGCGACCGGGGCAGCGGCGGACAGGACAGTGGTCGCGTCGGTCATGGCGGCACCTCGATCGGCGTGTTCAGACCTTGGTCGTGCCAACCCGTCGGGCGGTTCATTTGCGACTGTTGCCGAAATGAGACAGCCCGGCCGTTAACTTGGCCGGGAGGTGCGCCGGTTCTTGATTTGGGCGCATTTGCGCCGGCAAATCGCCCCCGGGGTTGCGGCGGCTTAATCCACGCGGGCGGCGATGGCGGACCTGCAGCAGGCATTGGTGATGGGCGAAGCGCAACGGGTGCGCGTGCGCGACGGCGCCGTGCTGCTCGCGTCCGCCCTTGCCCACGTGGCGATCCTGCTGGGCGTGGTCCTCATCGGCAGTCCGCGCCTGTTCGCCACGGTGCCGCCGCAAGCGATCGTCGTCGACATCGTGCGGCCGGAGGAAGTCCCTGAAATCGCCAAGGGCGAGTTGACCGACCCGGCCCCGGGTTCGAAGCCAGCGCAACAGCAGGCGCAACAACCGCAAGCCCAACAGCCGCAAGCCCAACAGCCGCAAGCCCAACAGCCGCAAGCGCAGCAGCGGCAGCCGTCGCAGCAGCAACAGCCACTGGCACAGCAGCAGCCGCAGCAACCGCAACAGCCCCCGCCGTCCGCCGCGGCGGCGCCGGTTTTCACCTCGCTCTACCCGTGGCCGGTGGCCCGCCCGGGCAGTGACACCCAGACCGGCGACTACCGCACGTTCGAGAGCACGGAGAAGCTCTCGCACGACCAGCTCGCCGAGTTCAAAGCGCGCCTGAAGGCGTGCTGGACGCCGCCCGCCACCGCCGCGGGCACGCGCAAGCTGACGGCAGCCTTGCGGGTCGCCCTGCGGATCGACGGCACCCTCGCCGGGCCGCCCGAGCTGGTCGAGGCCACGGCGTCGCCCTTCGGTCCGGCGCTGGTCGACAGCGCGATGCGCGCGGTCAATGAGTGCGGGCCGTACGGCTTCCTGCCGGCGGACAGCTACGATACCTGGAAGTCGCTCAGCCTCACGTTCTCGCCCGACGACGTGGCGGTCGCGGTGGTGACGCGCTGACGCGCTTTACGGCAACCGTCATTCCGGCCGAGCGAGCGAAGCTCGCGAGAGCCGGAATCCATAACCACGGACCGTGATTATGGATTCCGGGCTTGGCGCTTCGCGCCAACCCGGAATGACGATCAGGTGTTAAGGACGCGAACCCTCACTTGAGCTGATCGGCGACCTTGTCGAGGCCGGCCTTGACGCAGGCTTCGTCCTTCTCGCCGCCCGGCGCGCCGGACGCGCCGGCCGCCCCGATGACGTCGTCGCCGACCTTGATCGGCAGCGCGCCCTGGTTGGCGATCACGTTGGTGAGGTGGATCAGGCCGAGCGTCGGGTTATCCTTCACGCGCTGGGCAAGCTCGCCCGACGGAGCCCGGAAGGTGCGCGCCGTATAGGCCTTGCGGAAACTGTTCTCGACCGTGTGCGGCCCGGTGTTGTCGCCGCGCAGCTGAACGATGATCTCGCCGGAGCGGCCGACCACGGTCGCCGACACGCGATAGCCGTTCGCCTTGCAGGTCTCGATCGCGGTGGTCGCGATGACGAGCGCCGTCTCCATGGACAAATCCTTGCGGGCGAGCAATTCCGCGTTCGCCGGCGTCACCAACGCCGCCGCCAGCGCAATCCCCGCCACATGACACACTCTCATGACAATTCCTCCCTTGATCGTTCGCGTCCGCCGGTTGCCGGAGCGCGCGAACCATAGCAGCCGGCAATGGCTGCAGAAAGACAGGCGGCGGTGCCGCGTCAGTAGCCCAGCGCGGTCGGCAGCCACAGCGATATGGCGGGCACGAAGGCAATCACCAGCAGGCACGCGAGCAAGAGGCCGAGATAGCCGAGCATCGGCTTCACCGTGTCCTCGATCGGCACGTTGCCGATCAGGCAGGCGCCGTAGAGCCCGAGCCCGAGCGGCGGGGCGAACAGCCCGATGCCCATCGCGATCACCAGCACGACGCCGAAATGCAGCGGCGCGATGCCGAGCTGCGCCGCCACCGGCACCAGCAGCGGCCCGAAGATGATCAGCGCGGCCGCGCCTTCCAGCACCGAGCCCATCACGATCAGGATGGCGATCGACAGCAGCATGAACAGCCAAGTCCCGCTCTCGTGCGAGAGATCGATCAGCGCGGCGGCGAGCGCGTGCGGCACCTGCTGCAGGGTGAGCACGAAGGCGAGCGACTGGGCGGCGGCGACGATGAACATCACCAGGCCGGAGCGGGTCGCCGCGTGCACGAAGCTGCGCGCGGCGGCGCCGGGGCTCAGCTCGCGGAACGCCAGGGCGCCGACGGCGAGCGCGTAGACCGCCGCGAAGGCGGAGATTTCCGTGGCGGTGGCGAAGCCGGACTTGAACCCGCCGAAGATGATGACGATGAGCCCGAGGGTGACGGCGGCACCGCCCCACAGCTGGCGCGACGCCGTGCGCGGCCCGGCCGGCGCGGCGAGCCGCGTGCCGCCGCCGAACACGATCGCGACGGCGATCAGCGCGAGCGCCATCAGGCCGGCCGGCAGCAGCCCGGCCATGAACAGGCCGCCGATCGAGAGCCCGGCCACGAACCCGAGGATGATCAGGTTGATGCAGGGCGGGATGGTCTCCGCCATCACGGCCGAGGCGGCGAGCAGCGCCACCGCGCCGCCCGGGTTCTGGCGCGAGCGCCGCGCCGCCGGAATGAGCACCGAGCCGACCGCCGCCACGTCCGCCATCTTGGAGCCGGAGATGCCGGAGAAGATCACCATGGCGAGCACCATCACCACGTTGAGCCCGCCGCGCATGCGCCCGACCAGCCGCTCCAGCAGCGCGATCAGGCGCACCGACATGCCGTTCGCCTCCATCAGGTAACCGACCAGGATGAAGAACGGGATCGCCAGCAGCACGAAATTGTCGATGCCGCGCGCCATCTGCTGGGCGAAGATCACGCCCGGCAGCGCGCCCTCGACCCAGATAAGATCAGGGGCCGCGAGCGCCAGCGCAAACCCGATCGCCATGCCGCCGGCGAGCGCGATCACGAAGCCGATCAGCATCAGCGTGCCCGATCCGGGCGCCGTGTCGGGTGCCAGCGCCGACCAGGCGAGCCACACGCCGGCGAACGCGCCGACGATCGCGATAGCGGCGGCAACGTCGCGGCCGGGACGGCGGACGAAGCGGTCGAGCGCGAACACGCTCATGCAGGCGGCGCCGGCCCCCATCGGATAGAAGGTGAGCTCGAGCGGCAGGCCGGAGCCGGTGGTCTGGCCGGTGGTCAGCGCGCCGAGCTTGAGCGCGTTCACCGCCACGAACGCGGCGATGATCAGCACCGTCAGGGCAGCGGCCGCGTCGATCAGCCGGCGCGGCCCGGCGGGCAGCCGCTCGACCAGAAACACGACGCCGGCGTTCTCGCCGCGCTGGAGCGCGCTCGCCGCGCCGAAGAAGCTCGAGCCGACCATCAGGCCGCGCGCCACGTCGTCCGACCATTCGACCGGGGCGTTGAACAGCGAGCGCAGCAGCACGGAGCCGCACACGACCAGCAGGTCGGCGGCCAGCAGCAGCGCGGCGACGGCGTCGGTTAGGTGAAGCAGATAACGGACCACCCGTGCCGTCATTGCGAGGAGCCGCGCAGCGGCGACGAAGCAATCCAGCGTAACGCAAGACCGCTGGATTGCTTCGTCGCCATAGCCCGTCGAAGACGGGCGTAACCGCCCTTATGGCTCCTCGCAATGACGAGCACGCCGTCCGTTCTCACGCCTGGGTCGATTTGATCATGTCGACCACGGGCTTGGCCTCCGGGCGCGCCTTGACGAAGTTCTCGGTCTGCACCGCGACGCGCTTGCGGAAGGCGTCCTTGTCGCACTCCATGATTGTGACGCCCTTGTCCTTGAGCACGCCGAGCGCCTCCTGCTCGACCGCCAGCCCCTGGGTGCGGGTGTCGGCGGCGGCCTTGCGGGCGGCGTCGAGGAAGCCGTCCTTGAGCTTGGGCTCCATGCGCGCGAACGTCGCCTCGCTGAAGTAGATGGCGAGCGGCGAGAAGTTGTGCTGGGTGAGGGTGTAGAACTTCGCCGTCTCGTAGAACTTGCTGGCGATGATGGTGGGCGGATCGTGCTCCAGCCCGTCGAGCACGCCGGCCTGGAGCGCGGTGTAGATTTCCCCGAACGCGAGCGGCGTCGCGGCGGCGCCCATCAGGCGCAGGCATTCGGTGATCACCGGATTGGGCAGGGTGCGGATCTTCAGGCCGGCCAGCTCCTCCGGCGTCTTCGCCGGCCGCTTGGAGAGGACCGAGCGTGAGCCGAAATTGTACGCCCAGGCGATGATGCGGATGTTGGCGCCCTTGAGCAGCGCGTCCTCGATCGGCTTGGCGGCGCCGGCGTCGAACGCCTTGGTCTGCTGGGCGAAGCTGTCGAACAGGTAACCGAGGTCGAACACGCCCACCAGCGGCACCAGGTTGGCGGAGATCGACGAGCCCGACACCATCATGTCGATCACGCCGAGCTTGACCGAATTGATGACGTCGATCTCCTGGCCGAGCTGGTTGTCGGGGAAGAACTGGATGTCGATCGCGTCGGCGAGCCCGTTCGCCTTCACGTACCGGATCAGGTTTTCGTAGTAGACCCGGCCGTTGGCGTATTTCGCATCGTTCGCCTGGGAGGACGACAGCCGCATCTTCATCGCGGCGGCCTGGGCCTTGCCGATCACGGCGGGCGCGAACGCCAAGCCGAGCGGCACCACGGCATGGCGCAACAGGGAACGGCGGCTGATCTTACGAACGGTCATGGGGTTTCCTCGGGCGGCGGCCGTTGGCTCGGCGGCGGAATTGATGCGGCGGACGGTGCTCCGGCGGTCGGGCGGGGTCAAGGGAGGACGCGCGCGAGGGCTCGCAATCGCCGGGTTGATGCTTATATTGGAGAGCTATCCCCCTACACGGCAAAGGATTTTCGATTTGTCCAAACCCGAGCTCGGCATCAAGCGCCTGTGCGGCAGTTGCGGCGCGAAATTCTACGACCTCAACAAAGACCCGATCGCCTGTCCGACCTGCGCGACCGTGTTTGTCGTTCCGACGCCGGTCACGCGCCGGGCGCCGACGGCGGCCGCCCGCGCGCGCCCACAGCCGTTCGCGGCGCGCGCGCCCGAGACGGCCGAGGAGGCGGCGCCTTCGGTGCTGCCGCCGGCCGAGTTCGAGCAGGCCAAGAGCGAAGCCGAGACGGCCGAGGAGGAAATCGGCATCGGCGCAAACCACGACGATGCGATCCTCATCGACGCCGACGAGGAAGAGGACGACATCAAGAAGCCGGAGGAGATCTAAAAATCACCCCGCGGTGAGGCCGCCGTCGAGCACCAACGTGTGGCCGGTGATGTAGGCCGCCTGCGGGCTCGCGAGATAGCGCACCGCCGCCGCCATCTCCTCCGCGGTGCCGAAGCGGCCGGCCGGAATGCGGTTGAGCATGCGGGCGCGGTGCGTGGGATCGGCGAGGCGCGGCGCGCGCGACGGCGTCTCGGTGGTGCCGGGCGCGACCGCGTTGACCCTTATGCCGTGCCCGGCCCATTCGATCGCCAGCATGCGGGTCATGTGACTGATGCCCGCCTTGGTGATGCCGTAGGCGGACGTGTTGGCGAAGCCGACGAGGCCGTGGGTCGACGCCAGGCTGATAATGACGCCGGGCCGGCCGGCGCCGATCAAATGGCGCCCCATGGCCTGCGCCATGAAGAACGTGCCGGTCAGGTTGACGGCGAGCACGTTGTCCCAGTCCGTCCGGGTGACGTCGACCGCCGGCTTGCCCAGGTTGGGCACGCCCGCGTTGTTGACCAGCACGTCGAGCGGCCCAAGCGCGGCGGTCGCGGCCACGAACGCCCGCTCCACGCTGTCCTGCGCCCGCACGTCGAGCGCGACCGGCACGGCGCGGCGGCCGGTTGCCGCGATGCGGCCGACGGTGTCGGCGAGGCTGTCGACCGCCAGATCGGTGACCGCAATGTCGAAACCGTCCTCGGCCAGGCCGACCGCGGTCGCCGCGCCGATGCCGTAGGACGCGCCGGTGACCATGGCGGTGCGGGTGCCGTCCGGTTGCGCCATCGGTCTCTCCCTTGCCTCGTGCGGGCCTGATATTCCGCCAGCACTTCCCGATTTCAAAGGCCCCGCGTCCCCGCTAGAATCGGGCAACGGCTTAGGAGCAGCCCGATGCAATTCGGTCTTTTCGGCAGCGCGACCGCCCGCCATGCGGGGCCCGACGTCGACAGCGGCCAGGGCTACCGGCAGTTCGTCGACTACACCATCGAGGCGGAGGCGCTCGGCTACAAGAGCACCTTCCTGGTCGAGCACCATTTCACCGGCTTCGGCCAGGTGTCCGCCAGCCTCTCGCTGCTCACCTGGGTGGCCGCCAAGACCAAGACCTTGCGGCTCGGCACCGCCGTCATGGTGCTGCCGTGGCACAACCCGGTGCTGCTGGCCGAGCAGGCGGCGACGATCGACCTGCTGTCGGGCGGGCGGCTCGATTTCGGCGTCGGCAAGGGCTATCGCCACAACGAGTTCGTCGGCTTCGCCATCCCGATGGAAGAGGCGGACGCGCGCTTCAACGAATCGCTCGACGTCATCGTCAAGGCGTGGACCGCGAAGGAGCGGTTTTCCCACCACGGCAAGTTCTGGCGGTTTGAGGACATCATCGTCGAGCCGCCCACCGCCCAGCAGCCGCATCCGCCGCTGTGGATGGGCGCCGGCAGCCCGGACTCGATCCGCAACGTGGCGGCGCGCGGCTACAATCTGCTGCTCGACCAGTTCGCCTCGTTCGACGCGGTGGCCGAGCGCATCGGCCTGTTCCGGGCCGAGGTGGAAAAGCGCGGGCGCAGGTTCGATCCGCGCGACGTGGCGGTGGCGCGCGCCTTCTACGTGGCGAAGGACGAAGCCGACAAGGCCGAGGCGGTCGAGCGGAGGCTCACGGCGCAACGGCGGCTCACCGCGATCTCGCAGACGCCGGGCGGCGACAACCGCGCCAGCATACTCGCCTATTCGGACACGCGGGAAGCGAGCGAGGAAAGCGCGCTCTACGGCACGCCCGACGAGATCGCCGGCAAGCTCGAGCGGCTCAAGAAGCTCGGCATCGAATATCTGCTGCTCAACGGCGGCGGCCCCTCGCGCGACAATTTACGCCGCTTCGCGCGCGAGCTGATGCCGGCGTTCGCCGACGAGCCCAAGGTGCTGGTGGCGGAGTGACCAGGTATCAGTGATGTAGGGTGGGCAAAGGCGCGCAGCGCCGTGCCCACGTGAAGAAAGACGTGGGCACGCGGCCTGCGGCCGCTTTGCCCACCCTACATGACTACGGTTTCCGCGGCACGATGCCGATCGGCGTGAAGGTGTAGACCGGCTCGCCGCGCTGGTTGAACGCGGTCCATTTGATGCGCGCGACGCCCTGCGGCCGCGTCTTCGACGGCGTCAGCTCGATCACCTCGCCCTCGAGGCGGATGACGTCGCCCGGGCGCACCGGCGCCAGCCAGCGCAACTCGTCGACCCCGATGCCGAACAGCGGATGCGGCCCGAACGGGCGCGCCTCGATGGCCAGCCGCATGGCGATCGCCGCGGTGTGCCAGCCCGAGGCGGCCAGCCCCTTGAGAATCGTGTGCTCGGCGGCGGCCTCGTCGAGATGAAACGGCTGCGGATCGAACTCCGCCGCGAAGCGCACGATGTCCTCGCGCGTCACGCGCTTCTCGCCGGTCGTAAAGCGCATGCCGAGCGTGAGGTCGTCGAACCATTCGATCATGCGGGTGAATATACGCGACCAATGTAGGGTGGGTTAGCCGCCGAAGGCGGCGTAACCCACCACTTAGTTTGTTTGGAGATACGGTCGGTGGGTTACGGGCCTTCGGCCCTAACCCACCCTACGAAGTCCGCATCGCGGGGGCGAGCACCTGGCGAGGCTCGGGAGCGCGGCGCGCCGCCAGCAGGCGGGCGACGAGATAATGCGCGACGATGCCGCCGGCGACGATGAACGCGCCGAGCGTGAGCGGATGCGCGAAATCCTCGGCGCGGGTTTCCACGATCACCTCGCCGACCGCGGTGAGCACGCAGCCGGTGGCGAACACCGGCAGGCTGTAGCGGCCCATCAGGGAGAGCGGCGAGAAAATCGGGGTCCGGCGCAGCAGCTCGGTCAGGCCGGAATGCGCGATCACGTAAGCGAGCGCGAGGAAGTGCACGAGCCGCATCACGCCGAGATCGGTCTTGCTGTGATCGAGCAGGCCGCGCGCGCCGTTCCACAGGCCGGGCGCGAGCCCGAAGCCGTCGGTGGCGACCGTGACGGAGGCGGCGAGGAACACCACGCACGCCGCGTACGCGCGGCGATCGTAGCCGAGCCCGCCGGTCCGCACGCGCCGGCCGACGAACACGCCGACGGCGAAGATGAGCTGCCAGGCGAGCGGGTTGAAGTACCAGCCGCCGTCGAGCGGCCAGCTCGGCAGGTTGAGGTCGAACACGCGCGCGACGAGATAGAGCGCGGCGGAGCCCGCCAGCATCAGCCAGTCGCTGCGCCGCGCCAGCAGCAGCAGCGCCGGCGTCGCCAGCAGCAGCACGATGTACAGCGGCAGGATGTTGACGTTCTCGAACTGGTGAGCGAGCAGCAGGAGGGCGGAGACGCCGCGCAGCGGGCTCGACACCACGAGGTCGCGGTCCTCGTCGTCCACCAGGTCGTCGTTGTCCCAGTAGGACGCGGCCGCGGCGAACAGCGAGATGATCAGCAGCGAGATGAGGATCTGCACCCAGTAGAGGGTGAAGGCGCGGCGCAGCACCGCCCGCACCGCCGCGGTCGTCTCGCCGTTGAAGAAGCGGGTGCCGTAGGCGAGCGCCACCGAGGCGCCGGACAGGAACACGAACAGCTCGGCCGCGTCGGAGAATCCGAAATTCTTGAAGGTGACGTGCTGGAAGATATTCTCCGGCACGTGATCGATGAAGATGGTCAGAAGCGCGAACCCGCGCCAGAAATCGATGGCGTCGATGCGCCGGCCGGAATTTTCCGCTGCCATGGCAACTTCCCCGATCCTAACCTTCCGTCCCCGTACAACGTTTCCAATTAACATTTGTTCATTTTAAGGCGGCCAAATCCGTTTGTGCAGTGCAATATCGACATATCCAAGGCCACATTTTGTGCATGGGCATGTATCATATTACCTCCATGAACAATCCGTCAGGACACTTCGCCCAAGTAGCCTCGACTTTGTTAACTATCCGTCAACTGCGAACGATTTCCCCGGCGGGCGCCCAACCGGCGGCCCGTACCCAGAAACCGGAAACCCGCCATGCGCATCTTCACCGCGGCGCTCGGCCTCGAGGCCAATACCTTCCTGCCGCTGCCGACCTCCTACGAAGCCTTCGTCGAAAAGCTCTACCTGCCGCCCGGGCAGCAGCAGGAGAGGCCGTCACACCAGACCGCGGCCTGCTGGGTGGCGCGCGAGCGCGCCAAACGCGACGGCTTCGAGCTGATCGCGGGCGCCTGCTACGCGGCGCAACCGGGCGGGCCGGCGACCCGCGCCGCCTACGAGCGCATGCGCGACGACATCCTCGGCCAGCTCGAGCGGGCGCTGCCGGTCGACGGCATCGTGTTCAACCTGCACGGCGCCATGGTGGCGGCCGGCTACGACGACTGCGAAGGCGACCTGCTGGAGCGGGCGCGGGCGCTTGCGGGCGCCGCCTGCGTCATCGGCGTCGAGCTCGATCCGCACTGCAACCTGACGGAAAAGCGCTGCCGCCTCGCCGACGTCATCGTGCTGTTCAAGGAATACCCGCACACGGACTTCGCCGAGCGCGGCGAGGAAGTCGTCGACCTGGTGCTCGGGGCGATCCGCGGCACGATCAAGCCGGCGATGTCGCTGTTCGATTGCCGCCTGATCGCGAGCTTTCCCACCACGATCCAGCCGATGCGCGGCCTGGTCGACAAGGTCAAGGCGATGGAGGGCCGGGATCGCGTGCTCTCGATCTCGCTCGGCCACGGCTTTCCGTACGGCGACGTGCCGGAATCGGGCGCCCGCGTTCTCGTCGTCACCGACAACGCCAAGGCGCACGGCGACCGGCTTGCCGCCGAGATCGGGCGCGAGCTGATCGCGCTGCGCGAGCAGGCGGCGCCGCCGTTCCATGACGTGGACGGCGCGATCGACGCGGCGCTGGCGGAGCCGCGCGGCCCGGTGGTGATCGCCGATACCGCCGACAACGCCGGCGGCGGGGCGCCGTCCGACAACACCACGTTCCTGCACCGGCTGATCGCGCGCGGCATCGACGGCGCCGCGGTGGCGCCGATCTGGGATCCGCTGGCGGTGCGGTTCGCGTTCGAGGCGGGCGAGGGCGCAAAGCTGCCGTTCCGATTCGGCGGCAAGGTCGCCCGGGCGTCGGGACCGCCGGTCGACGCCGAGGTCGAGATCCTGCGGTGCGTGAAGGACGCGCACCAGACGTTCGCCGGCGCGGCGGTGCCGATCGGCGATTGCGCCGCCATCCGCATGGGCGGGGTCGAGGCGGTGCTGATCTCCAACCGCGCGCAGGCGATGGGGACCGACTTGTTCTCCAACCTCGGCATCGATCCGACGCGCCGGCGGATTCTGGTGGTCAAGTCGAACCAGCACTTCTACGCGGCGTTCTCGCGCATCGCCGCGAAAGTGCTGTACGCCGAGGCGGACGGCCCGCTGCCGCGCGATTACCGCAAGCTGCCATGGAAGCGGGTGCAGCGGCCGATCTGGCCGCTCGACGCGCAGACGCAGCCGCGGCTGGTGTTGTGAGACCAGTAGCCGTCATGCCGAGCCTTACGCGGCCTTCGGCCGCCGTTCTTAGCAGTATATGTTGAGCGATATTTTCTTGCGATCATAGAGGGTAAGGACTTAGATTACCCGTCGCGGCCTTTTTTGTTTTGTAATAAACGTCCCGAGGGGTAAAAATGTCGAACGGCCCTCAACTAACTGGCATTCAGGCGCTTAAGGATTATCGATACTATATTTTGACAGCAATCATCGTTGCGACGGGGGGCTTTTTAGTTGTTCTATGGGAATTCCCGCAGGTACGTCCGTTAGTCATTTCTATTGGTTTGGCGCTTGCATCGCTGTTCTGCGCAATTCCCGCGCTTACATCGACGGAGTTCAAGGGACGTTGGTTTGCAGTAGTATTCGGAAGCCTGCTCGTCGGTATCGGAACTTGGTACACAAGCTTCGAGCTTGTTCATCAAAAGGAGGCCCTTGAAGGTAAACTGTCAGGACATGTTACGTTGCTACAACGGTATGTAAATTTCCTTCCGCCAGAGCAAAGACCTGATGTGATGATCACATTTGCGAAGATAATTCGAGAAGAATACCGTCAGCGTGACTACGACCTGGTCCTGCAGATAAATGAGTTATTATCCAATATATTTCCCGATAACGGGCACCTGAAGTATTACGAAGGAGAGGTTTGGCGGCAGAGAAAGGACTATGGGCGGATGCAGGATTCATTCTATCGGTACCTGAGTCTAGCCGCTCACCGCCCCGCCGAAGAAGCGCTCGGGGACGCCGAAGATTGTTACACCCGCTCCACCGGGTTCTGTGGTGAACGCACCGGTTGGGTGTGCCACCTCATGGCCGCAAACTTTTACGCACAAGCGCTAGGCGCAAATAGCGAAGCGCAAAAGCGAGTATTTGTTGAGGAGGCGAGGAGACATCTGAAGTGCGAAGGGGATCGGTTCCCCACTGGATTCGTCCAAAACGAAGATAGGTTCCCCCCGACCGGCGTTATTCGTGCGGGAGTGGATAAGCTGTCGAAAGACCTTGGCCTTCAAAACTAACGAACAGCAGTGGTGTTTTAGCGCTTAGGATCCACATGTTCGACAATCGTCCGTCGTCACCCGTTTGTGGCAGATGAGCCAAACTCTCCTGTGCAGCTGGGACCCGTCGATTTGGGAGCCTACTCCACCACGCGCATCACGGCTTCGATCTCCACGGTGATCTGGCTGGGCAGCGAGCCCATGCCGACGGCGGAGCGGGCGTGGCGGCCGCGCTCGCCCAGCACGGCGACGAACAAATCCGAGCAGCCGTTGATCACCTTGGGCTGGTCCTTGAACTCGGGCACCGCGTTGACCATGCCGAGAACTTTCAGCACCTCGACCTTGTCGAGGTCGCCGCAGGCGAGCTTGGCGGCGGCGAGCAGCTGCAGCCCGATGGTCTTGGCGTGCTCGTAGGCCTGCTCCACGGTCACGTCCTTGCCGACCTTGCCGGTGATGAGGCCGCCGTCGGTCGAACGCGGGCCCTGGCCCGACAGATAGATGATGTCACCGGCGCGCTTGAACGGCACGTAGTTGGCGACCGGGTTCGGCACCTTCGGCAGCGTGAGGCCCATGGCGGCGAGCTTCGCTTCGGCACTCATGCGGCGTTCTCCAGCTTGCGGAACTTGGTTGTTTCCTGCGGATGCCACCAGCGGCCGGCGATCACCACCCCTTCGGAGAGGATGCGCTTGTCGCCGGTCATGTGCTCGCCGACCACGTCGACGTAGTCGAACGACCCGGTCGCCACGGTCAGGATGGTGGCGTCGCCGATGCTGCCGGGCTTGAGCGTTCCGAGCTCGGGCCGCTGCAGCGCCATGGCGGCGTTGATCGTCGAGGCGGCGATCACCTCGGTCAGCGACATGCCCATGCAATGCAGCTTGGAGAGCGTGGTCACCTGGTCGAAGGCCGGCCCGTTGATGCACAGGGCGTGCACGTCGGACGAGATCGTGTCGGGATGAAAGCCGTTGGCGAGCATGCCGCGCGCGGTCTTGAACGCGAACGAGCCCATGCCGTGGCCGATGTCGAACAGCACGCCGCGCTCGCGCGCGCGCAACGCCGCCTGCTTGACCTTGCCCTGGCCGTCGATCGGCGTGTTGGGGAACGGCCGGAAGCAGTGGGTGAGCACGTCGCCCGGGCGCAGGCGGTCCACCACTTCCTCGTAGGTCGGCGGCGACTGATCGAGATGGCACATCACCGGCATGCCGAGCTCGCGCGCGACCTGCAGCGCCACGTCGAGCGGGGCGGTGCCGGAATTGCCGCCGGCGATGCGGCCGATGCGCACCTTGATGCCGACGATCAGGTCGCGGTTGGCGTCCGCCACCTCGACCGCGTCGATCGGCGCCATCAGGCGCAGTTGCTCGCTCTCCCCCACCATCACCCGCTTGGAGAAGCCGAAGATGCCGGCGAACGAGACGTGCAGGTAGGCGAGAATGCGCACCTGGCTCGGCTCGATCACGTGCTTGCGGAAGCCGGCGAAGTTGCCGGGGCCGGCGCTGCCGGTGTCGATGGCGGTGGTCACGCCGCTGGTGCGGCAGAACTCCTCGGCGTCGATGCCGAGCGAAGTGCCGCCCCAATAGACGTGGGTGTGCAGGTCGATCAGGCCGGGGGTGACGATGTGGCCCGACACGTCGCGCACCTCGGTGCCGCGGTCCGGCCTAAGGCCGGCGTCGATCTTGGCGACCTTGCCGCCGGAAAACGCGATGTCGGCGACGCGGTCGAGCTTCTGCGACGGGTCGATGATGCGCCCGCCCTTCAGGATCAGGTCGAATGCCATGGGGTCCTCATGTTGTTCTTCTTCCTCTCTACCCAATGGGGAGAGACGGAGTCGCGAGGGGAATTGCCTCCGGATCCACACTAAACCTATACATACAGCGACGTAGTGTCGCTGAAAACCTTTCTCGGCTGATCGGGTCCTCGCTACTGGCGCCGACTCAGAAGAAAAATGGATCGTCCATCCAAGAGATGATCACCTGCCCCTCTTTCGTCTGGGCGGGCCAACGCGCTAGGGCTTCAATCACATCGGCCTGTCGGTGCGGATTCCCCACAGAGTAGACGGCGAGAAAAAAGTCATAGAGTGGCTTTTCGGAATGGGACCATGCCCATCCAGTAGCGAGTTCCTTGGGTCTAACAAGATCATCGTTCACAACTCTCCATGCGTCTTCAAAAGGCAAAACCGTGCTAAGCGCCGTCTCGTTCCACATCGCCTTAAATGCTCGCGCTTTTCCATATCTCTCGAATTTCTTTGGACCGTGCTTGTAAAACGCGTGCAAGAATTGTTCGATTGATCTAGCACCACCTAACAAGTACTCGCGCGTCAACGGAAGGCGATCGCCAATCCTTTCCTTCCGCGCCTTACTCCCTGCTTTCGCAAGATATCTCTCATTAACTCTACCTTGGTTATGCACATAGACGTCTCGAGTGGCCTTAAGCTCGGCAACCTCTTCTATCGATAGATCAGCAAACGGTCTTCGTTCGAATAACTTAGCAATTTCCGCAGTCATTTCGGTAAAGCCGGCGTACACCTGCGTGGTGACTTGTCGCTCGACCGATCTATCAATAAGAGAATAAATCGATGCACCTTGGAACGCATCCTTTAACTTGATATCGCTATTTCTTAATTTGTCCGGAAAAGATAGGAGGATCTCAGTGGCTAAATTCGTAACAAACGATTCGACGATGCTCATCAGTCCTGTCAAATATATGGCATTGTGAAAGTCTAATAATCGCTGATCCAAAGCACCCGAAGCTAGGACCACTTTATAATAACGCAATGACGTCTTGATGTTCGCGAGGGCTTCGCGATGTTCCTTTTTCACATATGCACCGAGTTTGGCCTGCCGTCCGAAAGCCATGGTTACCATGATCAACCCCATCAACCGGATCGATGTATTGTCTCAAGCTCTCACTCTGTGGCTCAAGGTAAGCACACATCAATCGTTGCGCAGATCTGACCGATTTGGTCCTGAAACAAAGCCCGGCTTCAATGTGAAATCTGCTCCTGCTGACTTACTCGCTTCAGTTGCATATCCTGGGTAGTCGAAACCCGCAGGCCACACCAGCGCTTTTTTGCCCACCGGAGATGCCGAACATGGGCTAATCTGCGGGCAATCCGCCGCCACCAGGGGGACCCATGCCGGACCTATTCGTCGCCAAGGCCGCCGAGTTCGCCGACGGCGACCGGCGCATCGTCGCCCATGACGGGATCGAGATCGGCGTGTTCCACTGGCAGGGGCAATTCTACGCCTACGAGAACCTGTGCCTGCATCAAGGCGGGCCGGCGTGCGAGGGCGTCATCATGCACAAGGTCGAGGACGTGCTGGGGCCCGACCGCACCTGGCACGGGCAGAAATTCTCCGCCAGCGAGGCGCATTTCGTCTGCCCGTGGCATGGCTACGAATACGACATCGCCACCGGGGAATGCGCGGCGGACCGGCGGCTCAAGCTCAAGTCGTTTGCGGTGGTGCGCCGCGGCGAGGACATCTATGTCGTCGCCTGACCTCGCGGCGTCCGCGCGCGGCGCCCGCGATCTGATCGCCGGGCTCGGCGACGGCAGCGCGCTTGCCGACGACGACGTGCAGGCGCTGCTCGCCGCGGCGGTGCGCATCTACGCCGACCGCGCGGAAGGCCGCGAGGAGGCGCTGCCGGCGTTTCCGGCCGAGGCCGGGATCACCGCGACCCACGCGATGGTGACCATCACGGCGATCCTCAAGGCCGTGAACGTGCAAGTGTTCGAGCTCGGCATGTGGCAGGCGTGGTCGGGCCGCTGAGGCCGCACACCCCCCAACCCGCGAGGCGACCCATGGATCTTCCCCTGAGCGACTTCCGGCAAATGTCGGTGGCGGAATTCGACACCACCAAGCTGCTTGCCCACGCCAGCAAACAGGCGGCCGAGCGCGACTACAAGAAATTCCCCATCGTCGACGTCGATTCGCATCACTACGAGAGCGAGTCGCTGCAGGAAATCCTCGAATACATGGAGGATCCGGTGCTGCAGCAGCTCGCCAAGAGCGCGAGCCAGAGCGCCCGCACGACCGGCATGTTCCAGGGCGGCGTCGGCTACCAGGACATGGGCGGGCGGGTGACGCGCTATCCGCTGCGCAAGCTGGAGCAGGGCGAGGCGGGCGAGCACCGCGACGTGTCGCTGACGCGGCGCTGGATGGACGCCATGGGGGTCGACATTTCCGTCGTGTTCCCGACGCCGATGCTGCAGCTCGGCCTGCACCCGCAGGTCGAGGTCGAGGTGGCGCTGGCGCGCGCCTATAACCGCTGGCTGATCGAGCGCGTGCTGGCGCAGGAGCCGCGCATCCGCTCCATGCTCTATCTGCCGTTCAACGATCCGGACGCCTCGTTCCGCATGGTGCAGGAGATGGCCGGGAAGCCGGGCGTGGTCGGCTTCATGGTGACGGCGGCGCGTTACAAGCCGGTTCATCACAACAGCTACATGCGCACCTATGCGCTGCTCGAGGAGATGGGGCTGCCGCTCGGCTTCCACTCCGCCTACAACTGGAACGACCAGTCGTTGACCCTGATGAACAAGTTCATCTCGGTGCACGCGCTCGGCTTCGTGTGGCACAACATGGTGCACATGACCAACTGGCTGATGAACGGCCTGCCGGAACGATTCCCCAAGCTCAACGTGATCTGGATCGAAAGCGGGCTCGCCTGGCTGCCGTTCATGATGCAGCGGCTCGACAACGAATACATGATGCGCTCGTCCGAGGCGCCGGCGCTCAAGCGGCTGCCGAGCGAATATATCCGCGACATGTACTTCACCTCGCAGCCGATGGAGCGCTCGGCCGACGACGCCGTGCTCGAGATGACTATGCGGATGATCAAGGCGGAGACCCAGCTGATGTACTCGTCCGACTATCCGCACTGGGACTTCGACCTGCCGAGCACGATCTACGATCTGCCGTTCCTCAACGAGACGGCGAAGCGCAACATCCTGGGCGGCAACGCCATCCGGGTGTTCGGGCTCCAGGTGCCGGCGCAGAAGCTCGCGCGCGTGGCGTGATTCACGTGGTAGGGCGCATTGGGCGAAGCCGTAATGCGCCGGTGTGGCGCAATACGCTGCGCTATTGCGCCCTACTATTTCTGCTGCTCGGCGTGTCCGCCGCGCGCGCCGAGACGCTGAAAGTCGCCATCTCGCAGAAAGGCTTCTGGGACAGCTCGTTCGTCGAGTTCGCCGAGATGGCCGGGTTCTTCAAGGAGGCCGGTCTCGAGGTCGAGCCGTTCTACACCGACGGCGGCGCCGCCACCCTGACCACGGTGCTGTCCGGCAGCGCCGACATCGGGCTGTCGAACGGGTTGCTCGGCGTGATCGGCGCCTACGTCAAGGGCGCGCCGGTGCGGGTGATCTCGGCGCAGATGACCGGCGCCGGCGAGCTTTACTGGTACGCGCGGGCGGAGAGCGGCATCCGCAGCCTCAAGGACGCGGCCGGCAAGACCGTCGCGTTCTCCTCGCCCGGCTCGTCGTCCAACCTGATCGCGCTCGCGCTGGTGAAAAAGGCGGGCATCGACGCCAAGCTGGTCGCCACCGGCGGCGTGCCGGCGACCTTGACCCAGGTGATGACCGGCCAGATCGACGTGGGCTGGTCGGTGGTGCCGTTCGGCCTGCAGAACGTGATCGACGGCAAGAGCGTGATCGTCGCGCGGGTGTCCGACGTGCCGGAGCTCGCCGGCCAGACCATCCGGGTCAATATCGCCGGCCCGGCGGCCCTGGAAACCAAGCGCGACGCCGTCACCCGCTTCATGCGCGTCTATGCCCGCGCGATCGACTGGGCCTACCGCGACCCGCGCGCCGTCGACCGTTTCGCCGAGAACATGAAGGTGCCGCGCGCGGTGGCGCAGCGGGCGGTGGACGAGTTCTACCCCAAGGAAGGGCTGCAGATCGGCGAGATGCGCGGCCTCGATCGCACCCTGCAGGACGCCCTCGAGTTCAAATACATCGCCTCCCCCAAGACCGCCCAGGACATCGCCGGCCTCTTCGACATCGTTTACCGTGCGAACCAATAAGTTGGCCGCTTGTCTGGAAGCGCGGCGCCCGCCATCGTTATAATGGATCCTCAATAAAAGCCGTTCGCCGGTGCAACCTTGCGGCCGGCCGAACGTACAACAGGGACGTAAGTCCCGCTGGATAAGGGAGTAGCGTGATGCGTCGCCTCGCCGTGCCGTTCGTTCTCGCGTTCCTGGCCGGGACCATGCCGGCCTTCGCCAACGTGGTCGTCACCATCGACAAGTCGACCCAGCGCATGTCGGTCGCGGTCGACGGCGCGACCCGCTACAGCTTCGCGGTCTCGACCGGCCGGGCCGGCTACGGCACGCCCAACGGCACTTATCATCCCGAGCGCCTGGCGCGGACGTGGTTCTCGAAGAAATATTACAACTCGCCGATGCCGCACTCGATCTTCTTCCACGGCGGCTTCGCCATCCACGGCAGCTACGAGATTTCGCGGCTCGGCGGCCCGGCCTCGCACGGCTGCGTGCGCCTGCATCCGTCGAACGCGGCGACCCTCTACGCCCTGGTGCAGAAGGAGGGCGCGGGCAACACCCGCATCGTCATCACCGGATCCGCCCCGGCGGAGTCCCACTACGCCCATGCGCAGCCGCGCCAGCAATATCAGTATGACCAGGGCGGCTACGACCGGCAGCCCGGCTATCAGTCCTACCAGCAAGCGCCCGCCTATCAGTACCAGCGGCCCAATTACGGGCAGCAGGCCGACCCGTACTGGCGCTGAGCGCCAAGTCGCTATCTCCGAAACATCGTCATGGCCGGGCTTGTCCCGGCCGTGCACGTCTTTAGCTTGATGATGCCCGGCACGAGGCCGGGCATCACGGGTCATCAACATGTCCAACGTCCAAAATATCGCGCACGCCCTCCAGCAGCGTTTCGGCGAGGAGGTCGCCGTCGACCCCGGGCTGAACGGGCTCGACGAGCTCGCCCGCATTGCCGGGCACCGGGTGCACCGCCGCTACGACGGGCGGCCGGTCGATCCGGCGCTGCTGCGGCTCCTGTGCGCATGCGCGCTGTCGGCGCCGTCGAAGAGCGACCTGCAGCAGCGCGACATCGTCATCGTCGAGGACCGCGCCGTGCGGCGGACGATCGCCGACCTGATCCCCGACATGCCGTGGATCGCCCAGGCGCCGGTCTTCCTCGTGTTCTGCGCCAACGGGCGGCGCCTGCCGCAGATCGCGGCGCTGCGCGGCAAGCCGTTCCCCAACGACCACCTCGACCTGCTGTTCAACGCGGCGACCGACGCGGCGCTGGCGCTCGCGACCTTCCTGCGCGCCGCCCACGCGGTGGGGCTCGGCTGCTGCCCGATCAGCGTCATCCGCGACCACGCGGCGCGCGTCAGCGAGCTGCTGGCGCTGCCCGACAAGGTGGTGCCGTACGCCGGCCTGTGCGTCGGCTGGCCGGCCGCCGAGGGGCGGATCAGCGCGCGCCTGCCGCTCGCCATGACCGTGCATGTCGACCGCTTCAGCGAGGACGGTTTCACCGCCCAGCTTGCCGCCTACGACGCCCGCCGCGCCGCGCTGCAGCCCTACGCGGGCCAGCGCGACCCGCAGACCTGGGGCGAGGCGGCGCATTACGGCTGGTCGGAGGACAAGGCGCGCCAATACGCGCAGCCGCAACGCGCGGATTTCGCCGCCTACGTGCGGGCGCGCGGGTTCAAGCTCGTGTGAAAATGCGGCTTCGCTTGACGCGATGTCGCAAGGCGACCGCGCGTCAAGCCTGCAACCAAAGCGACAGCGCCGAGTTTTCCTTCCATGACACCGCGTTGCTGCAACGCCGGAGGAATGGATCATGTCGAAAACCGTCACGCGCGTGGGAGCGGCACTGGTCGCGGCGAGCTTCGCCTGCGCCGGCCCCGCCCTTGCCCAGGCCCAGCGCCCTGGCGGCGCTCCCGCCGCGCCGCACATCAGCGCTCCGGCGCCGCACATCAATGCCGCGCCCCATGTCAACGTGGCGCCGCACATCCCCGCGCCGGCGCCGCACTTCAGTGCCGCGCCGCACATCAACGCGGCGCCGCGTGTCAGCGCCACACCCCATATCGGGACACCGCACTTCAGCGCGGCGCCGCGCGCCGCCGCGCATGCCTTCACCCCGCATAACGTCACTCCGCACAACTTCGCGCGGTCGACGGTGGGCGGGACTGCGACCAGAGGGGCTGCGACCAGGCATGCGTTCCAGCAACGCGGGCGTACCGTCGGCGGCGTGACGGCGCACAACGCAGGCGGCCGCAACCTGGCGCGGGGCGCAACGCGCAACGCCGGCACCCTGGCGCGGTCGCGCGGCGGCCCCAACGCTGCGCCGGGTCAGGGCAATCAAGCAACCCGCAGCCGCCCGAACGGCGCGCGGCTCACGACGCTGACCCGGCCGCTGGGCGAACGCAACCGCAACTTCGCCGACCGCCGCCGGTTCTTCGACGAGCGCCGCCGGTTCCACCACGGCGGCTTCGTGGGCTGGTTCGGGCCGGTGTTCTGGCCCTACGCCTATGACGACGTGTTCGACTATGCGTTCTATCCGTACGAATACGACGACTACGGCTTCTGGGCCACCGCGTATGACGACCTGCTCGCCGGCGTGTTCTGGAGCCCCGGCAGCGAGGACATCTACGCCAGCACGGGCGGCCCGCAGGGCCGGCGCGGGCGCGGGCATGGCCGTGCGCGGACTGTCGATCAGGCCTATCGTGCCGCCGCGGCGACCTGCCGGGCCGACGAGCCCGGCCTGACGCAATGGCCGATCGAGGAAATCGCCCAGGTCGTGCAACCGGCCGCCGATCAGCAAAAGCTGCTCGACGGCCTGAAGGCGGCATCCGAGCAGGCGATCAAGGTGTTGCGGGCGGCTTGCCCGAACGACCAGCCGTCGACCCCGATCGGCCGGCTCGACGCCATCACCAGCCGGCTCGACGCCATGTTGCAGGCCATCGATATCGTGCGCCCGGCGCTGGACAAGTTCTATGCCTCGCTGAGCGACGAGCAGAAGGCCCGCTTCAATGCCCTTGGGCAGGAGCAGGCCGGCGCGGGCGATCGCACGGGCACGACGGCGAAGAGCCAAGCTCGCCTGTGCGGCGATCAGGCGCCGGGCGGCCTCACCACCCAGGCGATCGACCGCATCAAGCGCGAGGTGCGCCCGAACGGCGGACAACTGGCCGCGCTCGACGCGCTGCGCGACGCCGCCGCCAAGGCGGCCGACGCACTGCGCGACGCCTGCCCGACCCAGACGCCGATCACGCCGCCGGCGCGGCTCGACGCCATGCGCACCCACCTGCAAGCCATGCGGGACGCGGTCGAGACCGTGCGGCCGGCGCTGGTGCGCTTCTATGCTTCGCTCAGCGACGAGCAGAAGGCGCACTTCAACCGGTTGCGCCCGCAGCAGGGGTAGTCAGTAACCAGTGATCAGCAACCAGTGATCGGAAGAAAGCGTGAATTCTGATCACTGATAACCGATCACTGGCTTAGTGGGCCATCAGCACCGGCAGGGTGGCGTTGGCCAGGATGTGGCGGGTGGTGCCGCCGAAGATCATCTGGCGCAGGCGACTCTGGGTATAGGCTCCCTTGATCAGGAGATCGCAGCCGAGCTCCTTGGCGCGCGCCAGGATGACTTCGCCGGCGGTGCGCCGCTCCGCCTTGAGCGTGATCGCCTCGGCCGGGATGCCGTTGAGCTTGAGCGAGCGCGCCATCTGGGCGCCGGTCGGCCCGGGCACCGTCGCACCCTCCACCGTGAGCACGGTCACCTTGGCGGCGCGGCGCAGCAACGGCATGGCGAACGCGGTGGTGCGCGCCTGCTCGGTGCTGCAGTTCCAGGCGACCAGCACGTTCTCGCCGAGATGCGCGGGCGGCGTGGGCGGCGCGATCAGCACCGGCCGCCCGCTTTCGAACAGGCCCGCCTCGAGGGTGAGCATGCGCGGCCCCTGCGGATCGTCGCTCGGCCGGCCCAGCACGATCGCGTCGAACACCCGCCCGTAGCTGCCGACGACGTCGTCGCCGTCCGGCGCCGCGTCGAACCAGTTCCAGGCGAGCGCCGCTTTCGCCTCGACCGATTGCGGCACCTGGTGGGCCTGCATGAAGCCTTCGAACAGGCTCTGCGCCTGGGTGGCGGCTTCGGCGTCGCGCTGCTTGACCGTGGCCATGGCCATCCCGCTGATCGGATCCATGGCGACGAAATTGTCGATCGCCGGCCGCAGCGCGAACCCTTCGATATAGCTGTCGAACTTTCGCGCCAGCAGCAGCGCGGTTTCCAAGGTCGAGGGCATGAGGTCGTGTGGTTCGGTGGGAACCAGAATGGTCTGCAAGGGCATGGCCGCCTCCCGGATTCGCCTCTGGTTACGGCGGGACCGGCCATCCCCGGCGGCCCCGTTCTGGTTTTGCCAGCATGATAGCCGAAGCGTGCGGCTGTGAGACCAGCCCATTTCAACAATTGCAGGCGGGGTCGGATCACGCGGCGGCGGGCGGCTCGAAATGATAGTCGGCCGGCGCGGTCTGGTCGGTGCCGCGCGTCGCGGCGACCGGGTTGAGCACGGCCGAGAGGACGATCGCCACGGCGAAATTGGCGACCAGCGCGTAGAGCGCCGCGTAGCCCGGGACGGTGAGCCCGTCGATCGCCAGCGGGAAGGTCGCCGACTGGAAGCCGGTCGAGGCCGCCATGGCGGTGCCGACCGCAAGCCCGGCGGCCCAACCGCCGACCAGCGCCCACGGATTGAACCAGCGGGTATAGAGCCCGAGGATGACGGCCGGGATCGTCTGGCTGATCCAGATGCCGCCGAGGAGCTGCAGCTGGATGGCGTATTGCAGCGGCAGGAACACGATGAAGACCAGCGCGCCGAGCTTGACGATCAGCGACACGATCTTGGCGTTTTGCGCCTCCTGCTTGGGCGTGCAGCCGGGCCGGATGAACGGCAGGTAGATGTTGCGGGTGAACAGGTTGGCGGCCGCGATCGACATGATCGCCGCCGGCACCAGCCCGCCGATGCCGATCGCCGCGAAGGCGACCCCGGCGAACCAGTCGGGGAACGCGTGCAGGATCAGCGCCGGCACCGCGAAGTTCGCCTTGTATTGGGCGAATTGCGGCGCGAACTCCGGCAGCTTGTCGATCCCCATGGCGAGCGCCATGAAGCCGGTGAGCGCCAGCAGCCCGAGCACGAGCGAATAGGCCGACAGATAGGCGGAGTTGCGCCGGATCGCCTGGCGGCTGCTCGCGCTCAGCACGCCGGTCATCGAATGCGGATAGAGGAACAGCGCGAAGGCCGAACCGAGCGCCAGGGTCGCGTAGGCCGAGTACTGGCCGAGAGTCGGGCCGCTCGGGACCGCGAGCAGCAACTTGGCGGGCGGGATCGCGGCGAACATCTTGGCGTAGCCGCCGAGTTCCGCCGGGATCACGATCACCATGGCGATGACGGTGATGTAGATCAGCGCGTCCTTGACGATGGCGATCATCGCCGGCGCGCGCAGGCCGCTGGTGTAGGTGAAGGCGGCGAGGATCACGAAGGCGATGATCAACGGCAGGTCGCCGGACAATCCGCCGCCGGTCCCCACCCCCATGGCGCCGATCACCACCTGCAGGCCGACGAGCTGGAGCGCGATGTACGGCATGGTGGCGACGATGCCGGTCACCGCCACCGCCAGCGCCAGCCAGCGGTTGCCGTAGCGGCCGACGACGAAGTCGGCGGCGGTGATGAAGTTGTGCTTGTGCGCCACCGACCACATGCGCGGCAGGATCAGGAACACCAGCGGATAGATCATGATGGTGTAGGGCAGCGCGAAGAAGCCGATCGCGCCCGCCCCGAACACCAGCGCCGGCACCGCGATGAACGTGTAGGCGGTGTAAAGGTCGCCGCCGAGCAGGAACCAGGTGACGATCGTGCCGAACCGCCGGCCGCCGAGCCCCCATTCGTGCAGCAGGTCGAGATCGGCGCGGCGCCAATGCGCCGCCACGAAGCCCAGCACGGTGACAAACCCGAACAGCAGCACGAAGACGATGAGGGCGGTCCAGTTCATCGTCGCGGCCTCACTCCGTCCGGTGATGCAGCCAGATGATCAGGATGGCGGTGATGATCAGCCAGAGGAACTGGTACCAGTAGAAGAACGGGACGCCCCACAGGGCCGGCTCGATCGCGTTGTAGGACGACACCCACAGGAGGGCGACGAACGGCACCGCGAGCAGCCACCGCCACCAGCGGGATATGACCTTGCGCGGATTGTCCGAGGCGCTGCTCATCGCCGCACCGTCAAACGTGCTCGTAGTCGTGGTCGATGCCCTTGTTGGTGTAATCGGGGAGCATCGCCGCCGACGCAATGCTGATCAGCGCGCACACCAGGATGAAGCCGGCGATCGCATATCCGGACTTGTACTCGACGAACAGCCACGCCGCGATCAGCGGCGCCGGGCCGCCGGCGATCACCGATGCCAGCTGATAGCCCATCGACGCACCGCTGTAGCGCAGGCGCCCGGTGAAGCATTCGGCGATCAGGGCGGCTTGCGGGCCGTACATCAGGTCGTGCGGAATGAGGGAGAGCACGATCGCCAGGAAGATCAGGCCGGGCACCGCGGTGTTGAGCAGGCCGAAATAGATGAAGCCGTAGATGCCCGTGACCGTCGCGCCGATCAGGTACATCCGCTTGCGGCCGATGCGGTCGGACAGATGGCCGGCGAACGGAATGGTGAAGAACGACACCACCGAGGCGGCGAGCACCGCGACCAGCAGGAAGTCGCGGGAGGTCTTGAGGGTGGTGGTGCCGTACGCGAACACGAACGCGGTGAAGATATAGAACGGCGCCTGCTCGCCCATGCGGGCGAGCGCGGTGAACACGATCTCCTTGGGTTGGCGCTTGATCACCTCCAGCATGGGGGCGCGCTCGACCTTGTTCTCGGCGACGAGCCGCCGGAACGTCGGCGTCTCCAGGATGCCCAAGCGGATCCACAAGCCGACCCCGACCAGCAGGATGCTGAGCAGGAACGGAACGCGCCAGCCCCAGGTGATGAACTGGTCGCCGGTGGTCGCGCTGAACGCCAGCACCGCCAGGTTGGCGAGGAACAATCCGCACGGCACGCCGAATTGCGGCCACGAGGCAATGAAGCCGCGATGTCCGGTGGTGCGGGCCCACTCCATCGACAGCAGGACCGAGCCGCCCCATTCGCCGCCGACCCCGACGCCCTGGATGAAGCGCAGGACGGTGAGGATGATGGCGCCCCAGATGCCGATCTGCGCATAGGTCGGCACCAACGCCACCAGGAAGGTGGCGATGCCCATCAGCAGCAGGGTGGCGATCAAGGTCGACTTGCGGCCGATCCGGTCGCCGTAATGGCCGAAGATCGCCGCCCCGATCGGACGGGCGATGAACCCGACCGCATAGACCGCGAACGCCTGCAAGGTGCCGACCAGCGGATCGGATTCCGGGAAGTACAGCTTGACGAAGACGAGGCCCGTCACCGTGCTGTAGAGAAAGAAGTCGTACCATTCGATCGCGGTACCGACCGTGGCCGCCAGCACCGCCCGCCGCAATTGGATGCGGTGCTCCTGTTCCGACATCAAACCGGGCGCGAACGTCGTTGCCATCGTGTGACCTCCCGGCTTCTGGTTGGTCGATTCCCGGCGCGCCGGATGCGGGCGCGCGGTTTCAGGCAGATTTTGCTGATAACATCCGTGTGGGTAAAATGTTCCGCCCGCGAAGCCTGGGCGGCACACCCTGCCGCTTGCGCTGCAGCAAAAGCGGCAGGCCTTTACTCCGCGGCGCGGACGTGCGAAGCGGGCCGCGCGGCACGCGCCCGGAGCGCACCTCAAACATGCTCGAATCGCTGAAGAATTTCCTCTCGGAGCTTTCCGGCGGCGGCAAGCAGCAGGACCGGTTCGGGGAGGACGACTATCGGCTGGCGGCGGCGGCGCTGCTGGTGCACGTGAGCACCATCGACGGCGACCTGTCGCAAGCCGAGCGCGACCGCCTGCATGACGTGCTCAAATATCGCTTCGCGCTCGACGAGGCTGACACCGCCCGGCTGATCGACGCCGCCATCGCGGCGGATCGGGAGGCGGTCGACCTTTATCACTTCACCCATCTGATCAACCGGGCGCTCGACGAGGACGGCCGGCGGCGCATGGTGGAGATGATGTGGGAGATCGTGTTCGCCGACGGCCAGTGCGACGAGTTCGAGGACAACATCGTCTGGCGCGCCGCCGACCTCTTGGGCATTTCCTCGCGCGACCGCATCGAGCTGCGCCAGCGGGTGGCGGCGGAGCGCGGCGGGGGCGCCGGCGCAGCCTAGGAAATCCGGCAGGCCCTTGAAATCGCTGCATGAGCGGATAGGACTGTCGGGCCGGCGATTCAAAGAAGCATCGATGTCCCTGCCCGTCCTGATCGTCCTGCATCAAGAGCATTCGACCCCGGGCCGCATCGGGCACGCCCTCAAGTCCCGCGGCTACCTGCTCGACATCCGCCGGCCTCGCTTCGACGATCCCCTGCCCGACACCCTCGCGGACCATGCCGGCGCCGTCATCTTCGGCGGACCGCAAAGCGCCAATGACGCCGAAGCCTTCATCCGCCGCGAGATCGACTGGATCGCCGTGCCGCTCAAGGAGCAAAAGCCGTTCCTCGGCATCTGCCTCGGCGCCCAGATGCTGGCGCGCCACCTCGGCACCCGGGTCGCCGATCACCCGGAAGGCCACGTCGAGTGTGGCTACTACCCGATCCGCCCGACCGCGGCCGGCCGCGCGGTGTGCAGCCGGTGGCCCGATCACGTGTACCAGTGGCATCGCGAAGGCTTCGACCTGCCGCCCGGCTCCGACCTGATGGCCGAGGGCGACGCGTTCCCGGTGCAGGCGTTCCGCCACGGTCCGTGCGCCTACGGCATCCAGTTCCACCCGGAAGTCACCCACGCGATGATGTGCCGGTGGACGACGCGCGGCCACGCCCGCATGGACATGCCGGGCGCCAAGCAGCGCGCCGCCCATTTCGAGGACCGCGCCGTGCACGACTTCGCCATCCGCGCCTGGCTGTCCGACTTCCTCGACCACTGGACCGGTCACGCCCGGGCCGACATCCGCACGGCGGCGGGCAGCCGCGCGCACACGCTCGAGCCTGCTGCGATGCCGGCACGGTGATGGCCGGGACAAGCCCGGCCATGACGAGTCATTTTCGTTGGTATGGCCGTCAGCTCACAGCCGCGCCTGCATCGCCTGCATGGTGAACTTCCGGCTCGCGACCGGCGCCGCGGCCTGGGCCGGCTGGCCGGCGGTCGCGACCTGGGTCGGCTGGCCGGCGGTCGCCACGATCGCGGTGGCGAGCAGCTTGGCGATGCAGCCGTAGCTCCAGTCGTTCATGTGCAGGCCGTCCTTCACGGTGAAGCGGTCGAACGGCGTGTTCTCGACCTGCCGCCAGTGGCTCATGATGGCGAAGCGGTGGAACACCGGGACGTTCGCGGCCTGCGCCTCGCGCTCGAGCATGCGGACCATGGCGGCGGCCTTGGGCGCGCCGATCACCTTCGGGGAATATTGCGGGTCCATCAGGACCACGTCGACGCCGGCCGCCTTGAGGCGGGCAAAACCCTTGCGGACCAGGGCGGCCTCTTGCGAGAGGCCTTCGTCATCGACGATGGCGTTGGTGCCGACCTGCCACAGGACCAGGTCCGGGTGCTCGGCGAGCACGCTCTTGTCGAGGCGTGCCAGCATCTCCTTGGCGTCCTCGCCGCCGATACCGCGGTTGACGACCGTGATGTCCATGTCCGGGAACTGCTCGCGCAGGTCGGCCTCGAGCCGGCTCGGATAGGAGTTGGCCGGCGAGCTGGCGCCGACCCCGAAGGTCGACGAGGAGCCGAGAGCGACGATCTTCAGGGTCCGGCCTTCCGACAGGCGCGCGGCGGTGTGGGCGATGGCGCGGTCGAGCCGCATCAGGGCGCTCGGCGCCGAGCAGCTCGGGGCTGCGGTCTCGGCCTCGGCTGCCGTCGGCGCCGTCAGGGCCGTAACGAGCATCGCTGTGAAGAACCCCACCCTGCGGAACATTTTCGCCTCCCTTAATGACGATTAGTCGAGGGAGGCGGGCGGAAAGTTCAAAGGCGGCGCCGGCCGCAGGGCCGGGGAAGCGGGTCGACTTTTCGGGCTTGGGGACGCAGTCCGGCGGGCCGGACAAGATGGGGCCTGGTGGAGCCGAGGGGATTTGAACCCCTGACCTCCGCAGTGCGATTGCGGCGCTCTCCCAACTGAGCTACGGCCCCGCCGGTCGGGCATGAAAGCGCGGCAAAAGCCGTTGCGCGGGCCGCCCGAGCGAGAGCGGCCATTTACGGCGCGTGACCGGGGGTGTCAAGGACGCGACACCCCACGAACATCTGACATTTCAGTGCAATGCGCACAACGCTGCAACTCCCTCTCCCCGGGAGGGGAGAGGGTTGGGGTGAGGGGGTTACGATCCCTCGATAGGGCAGGAACCCCCTCACCCGGATTCCGCGCGCAAGCGCGCGAAATCCGACCTCTCCCCTCCGGGGAGAGGTGACGCGGTTCGCGCGGCGCTTGTTCGCGGGGCACAAGCCCGCTACATGTGCGCACCGTCAATTACAGTCGAATCCGCCATGCGCGCCCTGCTCGACGTCATCCTGATCGCCCTCAACATGTACATGTGGATCGTCATCGCGGCGGTCATCTTGTCGTGGCTGGTCGCCTTCAACGTCGTCAACACGCGCCATCCATTCGTGGCGGCGGTCGCCGAGTTCCTCTACCGCATCACCGAGCCGGTCCTGCGGCCGATCCGCAACATGCTGCCCCATCTCGGCGGCATCGACATTTCGCCGATCGTCCTGTTTCTGATCATCATCCTGATCCAGCGGGTGATCGAGTACTACATCTATCCCTACGTGAGCTGACGCATGGGCGCTTTGGGCGCGCGCCCGTGGGCGGCGGCGGCCGGCGGGCTCGTCGTGTGCGTGCGCGTGACCCCGAAGGGCGGGCGCGACGCGCTCGACGGCATCGCGCCGCTGTCCGACGGTCGCACCGCCCTCAAGGCGCGGGTGCGCGCGGCGCCGGCTGACGGCGAAGCGAACGCCGCGCTGGTGCGGCTGATCGCCGGAGCGGCCGGAGTCCCGGCGGGCAGCGTCGCGATCGTCGGCGGCGCCGCGGCGCGGATCAAGCGGCTGAAGATCGCCGGCGAACCCGCCGTGCTCGCCGACGCGCTGGAGCGGGCCACCGCCCGCGGACGCACGGCATGACCGCACGCATCATCGACGGCACGGCGATCGCGGCGGCGTTGCGCGCGAAGGTCGCGGTCGCGGCGCGGCGGCTCGCGGCGGAGCACGCCCTGGTGCCCGGGCTCGCGGTGGTGCTCACCGGCGACAACCCGGCGAGCGCCGTCTACGTGCGCAATAAAGCCACGCAGACCGAAGCGGCCGGCATGCGCTCCTTCATCCATCGGCTGCCCGCCACGGCGAGCGCGGCCGAACTGCTCGGCCTGATCGCTGCGCTCAATGCCGATCCGGCCGTGCACGGCATTCTGGTGCAACTGCCGCTGCCGCCGCAGATCGACGCCCATGCGGTGCTCGCCGCCGTCGATCCGGGGAAGGACGTCGACGGGTTTCATCCGATCAACGCCGGACGGCTGGCGACCGGCCTGCCCGGCCTCGTGCCGTGCACCCCGCTCGGCTGCGTGATCCTCGCCAAGACCGTGCTGCCGTCGCTTGCCGGCCTCGCCGCCGTGGTGGTCGGCCGCTCCAACATCGTCGGCAAGCCGCTCGCCCAGCTGCTGCTCGCCGCGAACGCCACGGTGACGATCGCCCATTCGCAGACGCGCGATCTGCCGGCCGTATGCCGCGGCGCCGACCTGCTGTGCGCCGCCGTGGGGAAGCCCGAGATGATTCGCGGCGATTGGATCAAGCCGGGCGCGACCGTCATCGACGTCGGCATCAACCGGGTGAGCGCGGAGGGCGGCAAGCATCGCCTGGTCGGCGACGTCGCCTATGCGGAGGCTGCAGCGGTCGCCGGCGCCATCACGCCGGTGCCGGGCGGGGTCGGCCCGATGACCATCGCGTGCCTGCTGGCCAACACGGTGCGCGCGGCTGCGGCCGCCGCCGGCCTGCCCGCGCCGGAGCTGTGATTCGCCCTGCGATGTCGGAAGTAGCCCGCATGGAGCCATAAGGGCGTTTACGCCCGTCTTCGCGGGCTATGGCGGAATGCGGGAGACCCGGATTGCGCGCGCCGCGCTCCATCCGGGCTACGGCATCAAGCTCAGGGCTGCCAGCCGAAGGCGACCTTGTCGAGCGTCTTGTTGCCGAATCGCTCGGACGAGCGGGCGATCGCACGGCCACCCAGGGCGCGATAGAACTCGACCGCCGGATCGTTGTCGGAGAGCGCCCACACGACCAGACTGCGCAAGCCGCTCTGAGCGAGGTCGCGGCGGGCCGCCGTGAACAGGCGCCGGCCGAAGCCCAGCCCCTGGAACTCCGGCCGCAGATAAAGCTCGTAGATCTCGCCGTCGTAGGTGAGGCTGCGGGCGCGGTTGCGGCCGTAATTGGCATAACCGGCGGTCCGGTCGCCGAACGCCAGCAGGGCCACGCGGCTGCCTTTGCGAATCGCGCTTTCCCACCAAGCCGGGCCGCGGCGGCTGATCAGCTTCGCCAGTTCCGCCCCGGGGATGATGCCCTGATACGCGGTCCGCCAAGCCTCGTCGTGCGTCGACGCGACCGACTCGGCGTCGGACGCCTTGGCTCTGCGGACTTCTATTAGGGTCGTTGTCATGTGCGAATTGAAGCAAGCAGTCGCGTCACCTTCAAGCCCTGAATTAACGCTCGGTTAACGTTGTTGCAAAGCGTTGCACAAATGCATCACTTTTAGGGGATGGTCGTGCGGCGCATCATCGCGGGAATAGTCGCGGGCGCCGCGTTCGCGGCGGTCGGCGCCTGGGCACAGCCGCTGCCCGGACCGCAGGGAGCGCCGGCCGCCGACGGCGGCGAGCTTTGGCTCATCCCCTCGCCCCAGCCGGGCGTGCTGATGCGCGCAACCGTCTATCGGCCGCAACGCCCCGGCGCGTTCCCGCTGGCGGTCATCAATCACGGCTCCGACCAGAACGAAATCCGCCGGTTCAATTACGCCACGCCGGCCTATCCGATTTCCGCGCACTGGTTCGTCGCGCGCGGCTACGCGGTCGTCGCTCCGCAGCGCCCGGGGCACGGCGAAACCGGCGGCCGCTATCTCGAGGATCAGGGCAGTTGCGACGACGCCGACTATCTCGGATCCGGGCTGGGGACCGCGGCGAGCATTCAGGCGGCGATCGACTACATGACCGCCCAGCCCTTCGTGCGGCGCGACGGCACATTGGCGGTCGGCCAATCGGCCGGCGGCTGGGGCGCGCTGGCGCTGGCGAGCCGCAATCCCCCCGGGCTTGCGGCGGCGATCAACTTCGCGGGCGGGCGCGGCGGCCGCAGCGACGGCAAGCCCGACAGCAATTGCGCGCCCGACCGTCTGGTCGCGGCGGCCGGGCGGTTCGGCGCGACCGCGCGGGTTCCGACCCTGTGGCTCTATGCGCAGAACGATTCCTATTTCGCCCCGGCGCTGGCGCAGCGCATGGCGCAGGCGTTCCGCGCCGCCGGCGGGCGCGCCGCCTTCCATCTGCTGTCGGCGCTCGCGGACGAGGGCCACGGCGTGATGGAATCGCCCGAAGGCGCCGCCGTCTGGGAGCCGGTGGTCGCGGAGTTTTTGCTGAAGATGAAGTGACGCTCGCTTCTTCGCCTCTCCCCTCCGGGGAGAGGGAGCTAAACCCCCGCCGCTTCCTTGCGGCGCTCTTCCTTCTTGCGCTCGTTGGGATCGAGCATGCGCTTGCGCAGCCGGATCGATTTCGGCGTGACCTCGACCAGCTCGTCGTCGGCGATATAGGCCAGCGCTTTTTCCAGCGTCAGGCGCAGCGGCGGCGTGAGCAGCACGTTGTCGTCCTTGCCGGCGGCGCGGATGTTGGTGAGCTTCTTGCCCTTGAGCACGTTGACGACGAGGTCGTTGCCGCGCGTGTGCTCGCCGACGATCATGCCCTGATAGACGCGGGCGCCGGGCTCCACGATCATCGGCCCGCGATCCTCCAGGTTCCACAACGCATAGGCGACCGCCTCGCCGGCGCCGTTGGAGATCAGCACGCCGGTGCGCCGGCCCTCGATCTCGCCCTTGTAGGGCGCATAGGCGTGGAACACCCGGTTGAACACCGCGGTGCCGCGGGTGTCGGACAGAAGCTCGCCCTGGTAGCCGATCAGCCCGCGCGTCGGCGCGTGGAACACGAGCCGCTGGCGCTCGCCGCCGGACGGGCGCATCTCGACCAGCTCGGCACGCCGCTCGGAGAGCTTCTGCACCACGATGCCGGAAAACTCCTCGTCGACGTCGATGGTCACCTCTTCGATCGGCTCCATCAGCTCGCCGGAAACCGGATCGCGCTCGAACAGCACCTTCGGGCGCGTCACGCCGAGCTCGAAGCCCTCGCGGCGCATGGTCTCGATCAGGATGCCGAGCTGCAGCTCGCCACGGCCGGCGACCTCGTAGGCGTCCTTGTCGTCCGATTCGGTGATCTTGAGCGCGACGTTGCCCTCGGCCTCGCGCAGCAGGCGGTCGCGGATCATCCGGCTCGTCACCTTGTCGCCCTCGGTGCCGGCATAGGGCGAATCGTTGACGCGAAACGACATGGCGAGCGTCGGCGGGTCCATCGGCTGCGCCGGCAGCGGCTCGCTCACCTCGGGCGCGCACAAGGTGTGCGACACGGTCGCCTCGGGCAGGCCGGCGATCGCCACGATGTCGCCGGCGCTCGCCTCCTCGACACCGGTGCGCTCGAGGCCGCGGAACGCCAGCACCTTCGACACGCGCCCCGCGTCGACGAGGTTGCCGGCGCGGTCGAGCACCTTGACGGCCTGGTTCGGCTTCACGCTGCCGGAGTGGATGCGCCCGGTGACGATGCGGCCGAGGTAGGAATTGGCCTCGAGAATCGTGCCGAGCATGCGGAACGGCCCCACCTCGATCACCGGCGGCGCGACGTGGCGCAGCACCAGGTCGAACAGCGGCGCCATCGAAGTCTTCGGCCCCTCCGGGCGCGTGGCCATCCAGCCTTCCTTGGCGGAGCCGTACAGGATCGGGAAGTCGAGCTGCTCCTCGCTCGCGTCGAGCGCGGCGAACAGGTCGAACACCTCGTTGACGACTTCGCTCGGCCGCGCGTCCGGCCGGTCGACCTTGTTGACGGCGACGATCGGCTTGAGGCCGACCTTCATGGCCTTCGACACCACGAACTTGGTCTGCGGCATCGGGCCCTCGGCGGCGTCGACCAATACGATCGCGCCGTCGACCATGCCGAGGATGCGCTCGACCTCGCCGCCGAAATCCGCATGGCCCGGCGTGTCGACGATGTTGACGCGGGTCCCCTGCCACAGGATCGACGTCACCTTGGCCAGGATGGTGATGCCGCGCTCGCGCTCGAGCTCGTTGGAATCCATCGCCCGCTCGGCCACGCGCTGGTTCTGCCGGAACGCGCCCGATTGCTGCAGCAGCCGGTCGACCAGGGTGGTCTTGCCGTGGTCGACATGGGCGATAATGGCGATGTTGCGCAGGTTCATGACGGGCCAAAAAACCGACCGCGGGCCGAATGGCCCGCGATTCGCCCGTATATAGGGCCGCCGGCGCCGGCGGCCAATGGGTTCGGATCCCCGAATCACGCCCCGGCCGGGCGGCCCCACGGGCCGAAGCGGGAGCCCGCCGGCATGGCGTCGCGCACCATCAGCATCTCGCCCACCGTCGAGGCGGTGATCAGGCCGATGAGCCGTCCCTGGGCGTCGACCACCCCGACTGCCGGCGCCGCCTTGTCCTGCAGCAGGCGGAACGCCTCGTCCAGGCACTGACGGTGCCCGATGGTGGGGATGTCGGTCGTCATGGCTTCGCCGACGCGCGCGTCGGGTCCGCGGCTTTTGAGCGCGCGCACGATGTCGCCACGCCCGAGCACTACCCCAGTTTCGAGGCCTCTCTAGCAGGTTTGGAATATTGTCTTGGCACGATCTCGTTCGTCCTGATTACGAAAATACACTCGCGCAACGCGCGGCGCAGGCCCCTTGAGCAAAAGGCTTACGTTACCCAACGATTCGTACTCCCCTTCCTTTCGAATGAGAATATTCTTAAGGAAGCTCGAGTCTGTTACCGCGTGCTGTTTGTAACTTCTATGCGAGAGTATATCTTCAATAAAATATATGTCGCCATTTCTCAGCGCGGCTCGAAAGCGCTCAAGTCTATTGCGGCCAACATTTCCAGTCGATGTGCTAGGTAACTCCAAACATTTATAGATATCCCTATTCAAAAAACGTCTCGCCAAGGTCGATGCCAGTCCCCATTCTTGCTCAGCAACAATGTGCGCCACTACAAGAATAGAGCTGTCGTCGAGTTCTATGTATGATGCCAAAGATCCGCCACTGGCGAAAAATCTTAAAAGTGGCAAGTCTTTTATTGTCGATTGATCGCTATGCTTCGTAAGCACGTCGATCAACATGTCTCTTACCAGATATTGAACGCCACGAGTCGTTTTGTGAAAATACACATTATGGTACATTTTCATATATGCGATTACGAACTCCTCAGCAACAGCCAGTCCTTTTTCAGAAAACACAAAAGAGTATTCGAAGGCTTCGCCTTCGTCATCGACCGGAACCCTTTCAATTCGCAAGCTGTCAAACAGCCATGCAAGGTCAATGGCTGCAGACCGAATTCCGGTGTGGTGTCGATCCCTGCAAAGAAAATCGAGCCTGTCGCAGTCCATTTGGCTTGAAATTATTGCGTTGAAAACGCTGTATCCGGGCTCCTCCGAAAAGAAACGCCTCACGTCTTCGTAGATTCCCTCATTTGAGAGCTTATCTCTAATCTCAGGCGAGTCGATCAGCTCAAGTGTGTAGGCCTCGTGTTTCTTAGAGATTCCTACTCCGTCGCAAACCTCCTCAAAAACATGAGAGTAAGGTCCATGTCCAACGTCATGCAAAAGGGCCGCAGCCAGAGTAGCCATTCTTTCTCGGGGCAAATTGTCAACTTGATCAAATATCCGATTTTTCTCGAAAACGTCGAGCATTCTGCGCGCCATCTGCATGGCACCAAGTACATGAGAAAAGCGACTGTGTGTGGCTCCTGGGTAGACGAACTCTGAAAAGCCGAGCTGCTTGATTCTACGAAGACGCTGAATCGGCGGGGTTTGAATAAGTTCCCACAGCAAAACGTCCTCTTGTCGAGATCGTTTAAAGCTGATCAGATCGTGTACTGGACACCTGATCCGTTCTTCTTCTTTCATATAATCCAACCTTCGAAAGCGCTTCCGTAGCGCGTCGAACTATTATTGGTTCAGACTTACTTGGCTTCAATCGTTTTGTTTCCTCGATGGCGCGACTGGGGTCAAAACCCGTACCCATAAAATAGCGAATTGTCGAAGCAATCTCGAGCTCGATGGTGGAATACTCATTCAGGGCACGAAGCGCCTCGGAGGTTTCCGTTGGGAACCGTTCAGGCAGATCAACGGGGTCGGTGAGTCGATATACCTTATGATACCGCTTAGCGCGACCAAATTGTTCCTCTACTTCAGTAATATCCCCGACGAATGCCAGAAAATCGGTTGCCTTCGCGACTTCGGTGCTGAACGGGCCAAAATCATACAGAAAGAACCTCACATTCGATTCCGCTCCCGTCTGAACGGCAAAAAATGCAAGTTTTTGCAAACGCTTTCTTCCGCGAATCTCACGGGCAGGAAGAGCCCCCAATACCGATAGCACTAAACCTTCGGCGTCCATTACCTTCCCTCGCTCATGGGTTGCAATGATCGGCTCGATTTCATATTCTATAGAACAAAACATGAATCACGTAAATAGGGCCTTAACACAATTCACCGCTTCGTAGCTCAAGGATCCTTACGACCTCCCGGGCGGACCGGACCGCCAAAAGCGCTATCGCGCGACGCGTCGACCTACGCCCCCGCCGGGCGGCCCCACGGGCCGAAGCGGGAACCCGCCGGCATGGCGTCGCGCACCATCAGCATCTCGCCCACCGTCGCGGCGGTGATCAGGCCGATGAGCCGTCCCTGGGCATCGACCACCCCGACCGCCGGCGCCGCCTTGTCCTGCAGCAGGCGGAACGCCTCGTCCAGGCACTGACGGTGCCCGATGGTGGGGATGTCGGTCGTCATGGCTTCGCCGACCGGCGCGTCGGGTCCGCGGCTTTTGAGCGCGCGCACGATGTCGCCGCGCCCGAGCAGCCCCACCAGCCGGCCCGAGTCGTCCACCACCGGAAACTCGCTCTGGCTGGCGTGCAGCAGGGTCTCGACCGCTTCGTCGATATGCGCCGTGGGCTTGAGGCTCGCGAACTGCGTCAGCATGGCGGCGCTGACCGGCACCCCGCGCGCCATGGCGCGCAGTCCCACCATGTGCGCCTCGGAGGCGGCCGCCAGATAGACGAAGATGGCGATGAAGATCAGCAGCGGATTGTAGAACAGGCCGATGAATCCCAGGGCGAACGCCACCCATTGACCGATGCTTGCGGCGATCTCGGTCGCGCGCACGTGGCCGAGGCGGGTCGCCAGCGCGGCGCGCAACACCCGGCCGCCGTCCATCGGAAAGGCCGGGATCATGTTGAAGGCGGCGAGGAACAGGTTCACCTCGGCGAGCCGGTCGACGAGGCCGACCTTCGCGCTTTCCACCGCCGCAAGATGCTGCGCGTCGAGGTGCGCGCCGGCGAACGCCATGAGCACGATTGCGATGACCACGTTGACGGCCGGCCCCGCGATGGCGATGAGGAATTCTTCCCACGGCTCTTCGGGAATGCGCGCGAGACGCGCGACGCCGCCGATCGGCAGCAAGGTCACGTCCGGCGTGGGCACGCCGAACGCGCGCGCCGTGAAGATATGGCCGAACTCGTGGGCGAGCACGCACAGAAACAGCAGGATCATGAACAGGAGGCCGCTCCAGGCGGCCTCGGCGCCGCCCGACGCGTAGCTCGCAACCCAGACCCAGATCAGGAACAACAGAAAGGTGATGTGGATGCGGACCGCCGTTCCGGCGATCCTGCCGATGTTCAGGGACCAGGACATGGACGTTCCTTTTGCAAGTGTGCCCTGAAGCTAAGGGCTTATCCAAGAACAAGTGAGTCATAATTGCCACAGATCAAGAAGATTTTGGTGGCGTGGATTCACAAGAAGGGATCACTCGACGTAGCGTCGCCGGATGATTCGATCTTCGCCGGCGCGCGATGCCCGGAAGCGCTATCGGAAGATGGCCCCTGTTCTGAATGAACAGAGCCTCCGGCGTTTT
>Ga0193751_1000249_pt1 | contig 47242 bp, 53 predicted proteins | sample L1c2metaG_FD_143050 | JGI IMG/M metagenome (GOLD analysis project Ga0193751, IMG submission 143050) | Soil microbial communities from a riparian zone of the East river system, Colorado, United States - L1c2 | ecosystem: Environmental > Terrestrial > Soil > Riparian zone | place: USA: East River...
ACACCCGCTAGCATCAATACCAGCGCGAGAATGAGCCACCCCGAGCCGGTCATAGACGCGGAATCAGTCGCGGCTCGCGGGGGCAGGCTCAACGGGGACTGGGACCGAGGCGACGACCTCAGCTAGCACCTCCGCCACCCCGCGTCCGCGCAGATAGGTCTGGGCGCCGAGGATGAGGCGGTGCGTAAGGACGGCCGGCGCCAGCGTGCGGACGTCATCCGGCAGCACAAAGTCGCGGCCTTGCAGGACCGCGTGCGCCTGTGATGCGCGGTTCAGGGCGAGCGCCGCGCGCGGGCTCGCCCCCAGCTCAACAGCGGCATGCTCGCGCGTCGCCCGCACGAGCGCGACGATATAGCCGGCAATGTCCTCGCTGACGTGCACCGTGCGTGTCAATTGCTGCATCTCGCGTAGATCGACGGCGGTCACCACTGCCTGCAGCTCCTGCTCGGGACTGCCCTCGCGGAAGCGCGCGAGGATCGCGCGCTCCTGATCTTCGGATGGGTAGCCGATGTCGAAGCGCAGCAGGAATCGGTCGAGCTGCGCCTCGGGCAGTGGGAAGGTGCCTTCGAGCTCAACGGGGTTCTGCGTCGCCAGGACGAGGAACGGGCTCGGCAGCGGCAGCGTCTTCCCCTCGACAGTGATCTGTCGCTCCTCCATCGCCTCGAGCAGGGCCGACTGCGTTCGCGGCGTGGCGCGATTGATCTCATCGGCGAGCACAACCTGTGCCAGCAGCGGCCCTGGGTGGAACTCGAACTCGGCGGTTCGCTGGTTGAAGACGTTCGTGCCGAGGACGTCCGACGGCAACAGGTCCGGAGTGAACTGGATACGCCGGAAACTGCAATCCAGCGACCGTGCCAGCGACCGGGCAAGCATGGTCTTGCCGATGCCAGGCACGTCCTCGATCAGCGCGTGGCCGTCGCTGAGCAGGGCGATAAGCGCCAGGTCGACCGCCTCCGGCTTGCCGACGATGACCCGCTCAACGTTTTCCCGCGCCGCTCGTGCCCGCGCCTCGACCCAGCGAATATCGTGGGCCGAACCGGTGCCGGTCTCATTGGCCACCACAACCCCACCTCGGCTGATCCGGCCGACAAAAAAGCCTCTGCCGGCTTAAACAGCCTTCGCAGAAGCTATCATCCCTCGCGGGCATTGGCCGCGCGCTCTCCGTAGGCGCGACCGGCGAGCTTCATCGCCTCCCGGCGATTATACGGCCTCGCCTACGGCTGGGTGCGGACGGCAGGAGCGCCGCCGCCTCGCCGGCGCGGGTTGGTTACCCCTACGGCAGCACCGGCCGCTCGGTGGCGGCGTGATCTGCCGCGGCGATAAACCGGTCGCACTCCGGACAGTACCACTGCGATATGTGCTCCAGGTCCCCGGTCTCCTCGATGCGATCCCAGCGCGGTATGGCTTTCGTGTGGCTGCATGCCTTACTCGCGACCGCGTGACCGTGCTTAAACCCGAACATTGCCTTCGTCCCCTAACCCTGCCTGATGCCGCATTGCAGAATTGGCCCATTGCTATCGTCCCAGGCATTGATAAGCACGAGATGAGATTTGGATAAGACGTGTTTCTGGATCATTCGTGTTGACGTGTTCTCCACCCGAACCGTACCCTCAGGTTGACTCACAAGGATGGCGATGGGGCTCGCCGGGCCGCCCTTTCTCGGGCGGCATTGTCCGCTTCAGGCGGGCTAATGGCCTCTACTCGCAGTGCTCACGTGCTGCCGGTAGGGGCCTCTGTTCTGCCGCGGGGGAATGACGATGGCAGGAGACTCGAGCGATCGGGTGGTTGATGATCCCCAGCTCGATCCGGGCTGGCAGAAGCGGGCTGCGCTGAGGTTCGTCCTGACCATTGGCATTGTCAGCCTGTTTGCCGACATGACGTACGAGGGCTCGCGCAGCATCACCGGCCAATACCTCGCCATCCTCGGCGCTACGGGCACCGTCGTCGGCATCGTCGCCGGTCTCGGCGAGCTGTTGGGCTACGGCCTGCGCCTCGTCTCCGGGCGCTTGGCCGACCGCACGGGGGATTACTGGCCAATCACTCTGTTCGGGTACTTCATCCAGATGCTTGCGGTGCCGGCGCTGGCCCTCGCGGGCAATTGGCAGGTCGCAGCCGCGCTCATCATCGTCGAGCGCATCGGCAAAGCGACTCGCAACCCGCCTCGTGATGTGATGCTCTCGCATGCGACCGAGGTGATCGGTCGCGGTTGGGGCTTCGGCGTGCACGAGGCCCTCGACCAGACGGGTGCGCTGATCGGCCCGCTGATCGCAGCCTGGGTCCTGTACGCACGCGGGCAGTACCAGGCCGCCTTCGAGGTCCTCCTTGTTCCTGCGTTTCTGACGTTGACGCTGATCGTAGTGGCCCGACTCGTCTACCCGCGCCCGCAGGATCTCGCCGCAACCCCGCCCGACATCGCGGCACGCGGCCTGCCGAAGGTCTTCTGGCTCTACCTCGCTGGCGCGGCGCTCGTCGCCGCCGGCTTCGCCGATTTCTCGCTGATCGCCTTCCACTTTCAGAAATCGTCTGTCGTTCCCGCCGCCTGGGTACCCGTCTTCTATTCCATTGCCATGGGCGTCAGCGGCCTCGGATCGCTCATCTTCGGCCGGCTGTACGACCGATTCGGCCTCGCGGTACTTATACCGCTGACGCTGGCGGCGGCCCTGTTCGCTCCGCTGGCGTTCTTCGGTGGATTTGTGCTTGCGCTGATCGGAATCGCGCTGTGGGGCCTGGGAATGGGGGTGCACGAATCGATCATGTCGGCCGCCGTGGCAGGGATGGTCCCCTCGCAGCGGCGGGCCTCGGCCTATGGCCTCTTCACGGGCGGATACGGTGTCTCCTGGTTCCTCGGAAGCGTCGTGCTCGGGGTCCTCTACGACATCTCACTGCCGGCGCTGGTCATCTTCTCGGTGCTCATACAGCTCGCCGCAGTCCCGGTGTTCGCGGTCGTAGGCCGGCGTTTCGCCGCCACGCCCGCGTCGGAGAAATACTGAGCCCGCCGGTGCGCTACAGCGGCCGTGCTGAGAGCGCGCTGAGCGATCGCCAGTCGGGTCGCCATCGGGAATTCGGCCGTTGCCACCCGCACGAGCCTTCGGATCCCCAGGCGCATTCGCGACCTTGACCGGTCAATCAAGCCCAGCTACGCTCGAAGGAGTTACACGAAGAAGCGATGAAGCTCGCTCTGCCCGCCTTCAGGCGGGCTACCCACCCCGTCTTATGGGGTTGATAGCTTCTACGAGTGCCGGTTCCGGCGAGACGTAGGAGCTATTTTTCATGCCTCGATCAAAAGAGATTGGCGTGGCCTCTCTCAGCGGACGTGACGCGGGGGCAATGCTTAACCGGGCACAGCAACGTGTGCTCACGGTCACTATGCAGCGCTTGGAGCGAGTACTTGCGGAGCAGGAGCAGCTTCTGCAGCCGGAGCTCCCGCTCGTCCTGAATGAGCGCATCGCCGACGTGGATGAGTCGGAGGCCGCGGACTTACGGGCCCTCGCGGACGCTGCGCGGCGGGAGCTGAGCGAGATCGCGACGCTCTGCGGACTTGACTCAAGACGGCAGTCCACCCGGCGACTGCTGCAAGCGACGCTGTCGACGCTGTGGGCCGATCTGGAGGATACCCGGCCAGGGAAGCTGCGCGGCTATGGCGAGGTCACTCCCGAGGCAATCTCCAATCTTGGCCCGCCGATCGACCGGCTGATCGCGCTGGTCGACGCGATGCAGGTGGTGCTCGCTCAGGACACCGTGGACGAGGATGGGGAGAGCAGGTCATGACTCCCGAGTTACGCGAGTCATGCTCGGGTGGCGTGGTCTTCCACAACGGCAGTGTCCTCATCCTGCAGAAGCACAAGGGCGATTGGGTGCTGCCGAAGGGACATATCGAGCTGGGCGAATCGGCCACGGAGACCGCGCTGCGCGAAGTGCTGGAGGAGACTGGGATTCAAGCGCGGGCACTCGCCCCATTGCGTCAGACCCGCTACCGCTTCCACTCCAACGGCTTCGCGAGGGACAAGACCGTCTCTTGGTTCCTGATGGAGACCGACGATCCATCGAGCCTCTGCCCTGAGCGCTATTTCCGGCGGGTCCAGTTTGTGCCCCTGGCGGAGGCCCTGCGGCTGCTGACCTTCGCATCCGACCGCGGGCTCCTCGCAGCCGCCCAGCAGCTTCGGGAGCCGAACGTCGCCCCGTGAGGCGGGTAAGCCCATGCCTGAGACGCTGCTCTCCCGGGACCCTGTGCTTACCGTAGAGGCAGTGGTTGACGAGCCATCTGGACCGCATAATCGCTACGCCGTCGACCCGCGCCGCCGCGTCCCCAGATTGACCGCCGTCATCGGCGAACGTCCAAAGGCGGCGGCCAACGTCGCCCATGTGCCCGCCACCGCTGGCGACGGTATCGAGCCCATGCGGGCTCTGCTCCTCTCGCAGCTTCCCATTGCACCGGGGTCCATCGTCGAGAGCCGTCCCATCGGCATCAGCGAGGGCAGCAGTCTTCTGCTGCTGGTGCCCTCGGTCGATCCCTCGTACCGAGACGTCGAAGATCCGTCGCAACTGCCGCAGGAGCAGGTCTACCAGCTTCGAGATGACGTCGAGCGCCTCGCGCCCGACGCGAGCCCGTGCATCTTTCTGGATCGGGACGCCGCCGCCGGCCGCATCCGCACCCAGACAGAGCGGGCCAAACGCGCCCAGGCCGCGGCCCGCGGCACCAGCCGCGCCATTCCGTATTGGAGCACCGGCACTATGCGCGGATTGCGCTCGCAAGGCATTGAAGGGGAGCCGCACACCTTCGCGGAGTACGCCGTTCCACTCCTGCCGCTGCGGTTCCAGGAGTACGTGGCGCGGATGCTTCTGGACGACGAACGCATTCTCCTCTTCCTTCACCGTCCCGCCTTCCGGACGGCTCGTCGTCCGCCGCTCTTTCGAGGCCGGCAACTTCGCGAGGGCCTCCTGGTCGTTACGGACCGGCAGCTGCTCTGGATGGAGGACACGATACCGCCGGGTATCACGATGGTGCACTGGGGCTTCGCCGCGGTGCTCACCGGCATTGAGCGTGCCGAGAACGCAGCGGTCATCGCCGGCGGCGACACGGCGAGCCTGGCGCTGATCTTCGCGTCGTCGGCCGGTTCTGAGGGACTCCAGCTCGACTTTCCGGCGCACTCTCTGCCTTTGCTGGGCCAGGTCGTGGATTTGTTGGCGCCGTTCGCCGCCCGCGCGCCGAGCCGTGCCCTTCGCAGGCTTTACGCGCCATCGCGAGACGAAGGCTTAGAACCGCCGGGCTGGGCCCGCGCCCTCTTGGACGGCGATGTCGTGGCTTGGGCCGAGGCCGAGCCGACCGCGCGCGGCGAAGGGGGCCGCCTCGCGCTATCGCGTTTTCAGCTCGGCGTGACGCCTGACGGCGGCCCGAGCTCCATCGTCGAGCTGGCGGCGATTACCTCAGTGCGATTCACGCTGTCCCTGCTCGGTTGCCGGCTGGAGGCGATCACCGCTGTCGAAACCGGGCGTGGCGAGTCCCACCTCGTCCGATTTCAATATCCTGCCAGCGATCCGTTCGTGCCATTCGTCACGGCTTTGCGCTCGCTGCTCGGCAATCCGCCTCGTACCTCTTGCGAAGTCCGTCAGCAGACGTACGCCGTCGCGATCGGTGGATGACGTGGATGCTGGTAGCCGGAGAGCCGTTGAGCAAGCCCTCTCGTCGCCCGATTACTTCGCCGGGGACATGCCCTGGCTGATCGCGAAGCCCGGCTGTCCCGTTTGCCGCGCCACTGTGGAACGAACCCGACGCCTCTTGTTCTGGTACCGGGAGGAGAGCTACAACTCGGCGCCATGGATCGAGCGGCTCTCCCGCTGCTGGGGCTTCTGCCGGCAGCACACATGGGACGTCGTCACTGCCGGCGCCCGCCACGAGCTGACGTTCGGCGCCGAATTCCTGAGCCGGCAGGCGGCCGCGCGTCTTGGAAGGCTCGACGCAGCGCTGCGCCCTGACCGCACAGGTGGCTTACGCCAGACCCGCGAGGCGGCAGTCAGCGCAGCATCCGTGGCGCTGAGTCCAGAAGACCCCTGCCCTATCTGCACCACGCTCGCCGGCGATGCGCGCGATCTGCTCGACCTTCTCCACTCGCTCCGCGATCGTCAGGAGGCGGAGCAATACGCAGTGGCTGATGGGCTATGCGAGTCGCATTACGCGCGGGCGGCTGAGCTGGCGACACCCGTCGCGCCGGCTGAGCTTGGACTCTTGAGTGCCGCCCAAACGCGGAGCCGTCGTGCCACCCTCGCGGCGGCAGGAGCCGGCGGCGTCGACGCGTACGGACGCCAGCTGAGCCTGATCGCCGGTTGGCGCTTTGGACCGGCTCCCCAGGCCTCGCTGTCGCGTTCAGATGGCGCCGCCGCCGAACGGGAGAGCTTCGCCGCACATCCCGTCGATCGGCACTGGCTCAAGACGCAGATCCCTCGAGCAGCATCCTTCAGCGCCCTTGCGCTCATGCCTGGCTGCCCGCTTTGTCGCCTGCGCGAGCTGCGGCGCTACGAGCTGTACACGGATCTTCTGGCGCAGCACCAGGGTGCGGCCGGCAGTCTGCCGCGTCTCTGCCGCGTTCACGTCTGGGAGCTGTTCGACTGCGATGATGAGCGGCGACTGCCGCCGGTTTGGAGCTCCTTGCTTGAGTCGCGTCTCACTGAGGGCCGGCCCGCCGCCGATGACGAGCGGCCGATGGTGGTTCCTCCCGCCCTGCATTGCCCCGCCTGCGAGGCGAACGCCGCGGCAGATGCAGAGGCACTTGAGAAAGGAGGATTCAACGACGCGCCGGCCGTGGTCTGTCTGCCGCATCTGGTATCGATGGTCCAGGCTGGCGAGCCGGCCTTCGAGCTGGCGGCGAAGCTCGCGCAGGTCTTCGCCGCCCTGAACCAGGAGATCGGCGAGTATTTCCGTAAACTCGACTACCGCTTCTCCAACGAGCCCAAGGGCCGCGAGCAGAGCGCCGGCCTGCGCGCCCTCGCGCTGCTGAACGGCTCACCGCCGCTGTTCCGCCGGGAGCTCGTTGAGTCTCTGTCCGCCTGCGGCGGCTGGAGCTATCGCGCCGGCACGACCGGCGGGTCGCTCTCGTGAGCCTGACGCTCTTTTGCGCTGATTGCTGGGCCGATAATCCGGCTGGCGCTGAGCGCTGCCGGCGCTGCGGAGCGGTACTCGCTTTGCAGCGCGCGGCCGACTACGTCGAGAAGCTGATCCGGGCGCTTGACCACCCCGAGTCTGCCACCCCCGTGCGATCCACGACGATTCTCGGCAAGATCGGCGACCCTCGTGCAATCGGTCCCTCGTCGCGGCTGGCGCTGGATGCACCCGACCCGTATATCGCGGAGGCCGCGGTGCTGGTGCTCGGGAACTTTGAGAGCGAACGGGTGACCGTGTTGCTGCGGATGGTCCAACGAAGGGGAGCGGCGCCCGCCAGGCGAGCGGCTGGTGCGGCACTGCGTGCCAGAACGCATGTGCACACGCCGAACGGACAGGGAGCAAGCGATGACCTTGATCGTTAATATTCGCGCCCTTGAGATCCCGGACTCGCGTGGAAACCCGACCATTGAGGTCGAGGTGGAGCTGGAAGACGGTACACGAGGCATAGCGGGAGTCCCATCGGGTGCCTCGACCGGCGCCAACGAGGCCGCTGAGCTGCGTGATGGTGAGACTGACCGCTACCTCGGTCGCGGGGTCCGCCAAGCAGTCGCGGCAGTCGAGGGACCGATCCACTCAGCCGTCGTCGGGACGGACGCGCTGGACCAGGCGGGCCTGGATGAGCTGCTAATCGCGCTCGACGGCACGGCTGGCAAATCCCGCCTGGGCGCCAACTCCATCCTTGGCGTGTCCCTGGCGGTGGTGCGTGCCGCGGCGAGCTCCGTTCACACACCGCTGTATCGCTATCTCGGCGGCCTGCAGGCTAGGCGCCTGCCGGTGCCGATGTTCAACGTCCTCAATGGCGGCAAGCACGCGCAGGGGTCGGTCGACTTCCAAGAGTTCATGATCGTTCCGCATGGAGCCCCGTCGTTTTCGGAGGCGCTGCGATGGGGATCGGAGACGTACCACGCGCTGTTTGCGCTGCTGCAGGAGCGCCATCTCCCCACTACGGTCGGCGACGAGGGCGGCTTCGCGCCGCCGCTGCCAAGCAACGCGGACGCCCCGAGGCTGCTCGTCGCGGCCATCCAGAGGGCCGGCTTCCGTCCGGGTGAGCAGATCTCTCTCGCACTCGACCCGGCGCCCACCTCCTTTTACGAGCATGGACGCTACTGCTTGGCGTGCGAGAACCGCGACCTCGATGCCGGCCAGATGGTTGGCCTCTACGAATCCTGGCTGGATGAGTTTCCGATCGTGTCCATCGAAGACGGGCTTGCGGAGGACGATTGGCAGGGTTGGGCGGAGCTGAGTGAGCGTTTGGGCCGCCGGGTCCAGTTGGTCGGTGACGACATCTTCGTGACCAGTCCGGAGCTCATCCAGCGGGGAATCAACGAACACATCGCCAACTCCGTGTTGATCAAGCTGAACCAGATTGGCACCGTCACCGAGACGATCGCCGCCATCAACCTCGCGCATACGGCCGGCTGGACCACCGTCGTCTCGCACCGCAGCGGCGAAACCGACGACAGCAGCATGGCCGACCTCGCCGAGGCCCTGAACTGCGGTCAGCTCAAGTCCGGTTCCCCCGCGCGTGGCGAGCGGGTGGCCAAGTACAATCGCCTGCTGCGCATCGAGCGAGAGCTGGGCGCCGCTGCCGTGTTCAGGGACCCCTACGGGCCCAGTTGAATGATGGCGATACCCTGGTCGTGGACGCAGCCACCCGCCTCCGCGGGGACGGGACAGGGCGTGATCGAAGAGGCCACAGGAGGGCAGGCGGTGGTCTGGGTGCAAGTAGAGTCCTTGACCGGCACAAAGACCTTATTGAGTTGCGAATCGACCGCGACCGAGTGCGATCCAGCATCTGCAGGGAGTTGCACTTCGGCGATTACGGACGGTTTGTTGGGGTCGCTGGCGTCTATTACGGCCACGCAGGAGTTGGCCTGTGCCGGCGTCACAGAGGGCGCTGGTGGTGTGGGCGAGCGTGCCGCAACTACTGCGCTGTCGTTGTTGGCGCAACCACCGGGCGTCAGCGCGTTGCTGTTCGGAACGTAGACATGATTGTCGCCGCGGTTCCACTGGATCTGATCGGCGCCACCGGTCCCGGCCACCGGACTGCCAACTGTGGCTCGCGTGCTCAGGTTGACCAACTGGACCCCGGTAGGGCAGGCGAGGGCAGCTATGTGGTCAGGCCCAACTGTCAGCCCCTGGGGGCCGAACACGGGCGGGTCGAGGGTCCTGTTGACGCAGTCGGGCAATGAGATGCTGTTCAGCACCTGGAAGGTCTTTGGATCGATCTCGTCGATATGGCCGAGCCTCTCCGGCTCCTCTGCGGCCGCCGGGTTTCCCGGTATGTCTACCCAGAAGTGATGGAGATCGAACTCGGGCTCCTCCATGTTGTTGATGGCCTTAACCGTATGGCACCGGGGCACGGTCAAATTTGGGACGCCGCTGCCGGTTCCGCTCCCGCACCCGCTGCCGCCGTCGTAAATGAGCTGGCCCAACACGCTGCCTGGTCCCGGGCTCGCCTTCGTTGAGATGAACGTGAGGAACTCTGGCATATCACTACCATTTCCGATCACAATCTCTTCGTCTTCGGGGTCCCACCAGAGCTCGTTCGCCCGGCACACTCCACCCGTCGGAATGGGGAGGCCGACCAGCGTTAAGCTGTTGAGGTCGATGACCTTCAGCGTGCTATTGCCATCGCCGGACCAGGCCTGACCGCGGTCCCCGTTCGCGGCCCCGCTGGAGATAATGACGACGCCGTTCGGTCCGCCGGCGTTGCAGCCGCTGGGGCTGATGCCCACGAATAGGGGGTCGCTGGCGCCGAGAAATCGCCCATCCCGGGTGTCAAAGGCGTCAAGACTCTTGTTGTTTCGGTCGGTGAAGACGAAGGTGCCCGTGGTCGAATCCACAAAGCTGAGGTCAAAGCTTGTGAGTTGGCTCATCACCGGGGGTAGGTGCACCGTGGATGTGTTGCGGTACGTGGGGCCGGCCGCGTGGGATGCGCTCCCGCGGAGGAGCAATGTCAGAGCCGCCAGCGACAGGGTTACCAATAACCATCTGCGTTTCATCGGAAATACCTCCTCTGACTGACACCGGCGATGGTGGTCTCTGCGCTGCTGATTATCTTTGCCTCGTCCTCGCTGATTGCGCTCGCGCGGTCCATGCCACGATCGGCATCGTCCGCGCCAAATGTCATCCCTCCTTTCTGGCCGAAGCCTAGCTCCGGCCAACAAAAAAGCCTCTGCGGGCTCCAAGAGCCTGGCAGAAGCTATCATCCCTCTCGGGCTTTGTCCCGCCTCAGGCGGGCGGGCGAGCTTCATCGCCGCAGTCGATTGGACTGCACTCACTATCCTCGGGGTTGTGCAACCTGTCAAGCGCGATCGGGCGCGCCTGTTGGCTGGCACCCACGCCTGTTGTAGAATCGAAGAAGATGGCGATGAAGCTCGCCGGGGTGCCGTCTGGCAGCCCTACCCCTCACCGGGTTGATAGCTTCTACGATATGGATTCTTCCGTTCGTAGGAGCTTTTTTGGTGCCCGCCAAGCGCGCGGCCGAGCCGGCTTTGCGTGCCAGCACGCAGGCTCATGCCGAAGCCGCAGGGAGGGCGTGATGGTGCGCATCCTTGATATTCGCGCGCTCGCGATCCAAGACTCTTGTGACTTTTCATAGCATCCTCTTTGAGCGACCCGAGCAACGAATAGGCGTGGACCAACGGGAAGCGCCCGACTTCTTTGGGGACTTGAATCTCGATCAGGTCGTGGCATCCGTCACAGCCACCCGTGACGACTACCATCTCCAGCCGTTTTTCCATGCGCCGCTCCGCGAGGTCGAGGCAATCATCCACCGGCACGAGGCCTACCGCGACCTCGAGGGCAAGCCTCTGTCGGACTGCATAAGCGCTTTTGCTCAGACGATGCGGTCGATGCGCGACTGCCTCGTTCAAGCCGGCAAGCTCCGGCACAGGTACCAAAAGGAGAGCTGGTTCTTGCATGCGGTGGGCATTTATGCCGGGGCTGTGATCGACCTTCAGCGGGGCCTGACTTCGGCGGACGTCAGATCGCGTGGCTTTCTCGCACTCCGCGAGTATCTCTCCACATATGTCGACTCGCCCGAATTTACCTCCCTTCTTGCTGAACGGAAGGGTGTTGAGGACGACCTTGCAGGAGTCTCTTACTGCCTCCACATACAGGAAAACCGCATCACGGTCAGCAGGTACGATTCGCAAGTTGACTATGCCGCGGAAGTCAACGAGACATTCCAGAAGTTCAAGCAGGGCGTCGCAAAGGACTACCGTATCGAATTCCGCACCTATCCGGACATGAACAGCGTCGAAGCAGGCGTGCTCGACAGAGTCGCTCTACTCTACCCCGACGTGTTCTTGGAGCTCGACAGGTATTGCGAGCGTCATCGCGATTTCCTCGATCGGACAATCGCCGATTTTGACCGGGAGGTGCAGTTCTACGTCGCGTATCTCGAACACGTGCAACGCTTGACGGGGGCGGGTTTGCAGTTCTGCTATCCGCGCGTTTCCGACAAGTCCAAGGAAGTCTCTGCACGCGACACATTTGACCTCGCTCTGGCCAATAAGTTGATCCCTGAGCACTCGACCGTCGTACGCAACGACTTTGCTTTGACGGACCCCGAGCGGATCTTCGTCGTCACTGGGCCGAATCAGGGCGGCAAGACAACGTTTGCGCGAACGTTTGGACAGTTGCACTACCTGGCGAGTCTCGGTTGCCCCGTGCCGGGGTCCGATGCGCAGCTCTTCCTGCCCGACATGCTGTTCACGCACTTTGAGCGCGAGGAGCACCTCACCAACCTGAGGGGGAAGCTGGAGGATGAGCTCGTCCGGATTCATGAGATCCTCAGGCTTGCCACGCCGGACAGCGTGCTCATCATGAACGAGATCTTCACATCCACTACGCTGCGAGACGCGCTGTTCCTTGGTACGAAAGCACTGAAGCGGCTGATAAAGCTCGACCTGCTCTGCGTCTGCGTCACGTTCGTGGACGAGCTCGCCTCCCTGAGCGAGACCACCGTGAGCGTGGCCAGCACGATAACCCCCGAGGATCCGACCGTGCGGACATACAAGATTGTCAGAAAGCCTGCTGATGGGCGCGCCTACGCGGCCGCCATTGCCGAGAAATATGCCCTCACGTATGAACGCCTCCAGCAGCGGATCGCACGATGAAGGCCTTTCTGATGCATAGAGCTAAGGATTTCGAGCTGGAGCGAGTGCTGCCGCCACAGGAGCGCGATCTTACGCAGGACCTCGAGCTTGAGAGGCTATTTGCCGCCATGGCTCGCGGTGACAAGTTCCTGTTCGAAGTCGCTCAGAAAGCCGTGTTGGCGAGCCTCACAGATCTAGAGGATATCGTGTACCGCCAGCGCGTCATGAACGACTGTATCGAGCAGTCTTCCACAGTCAGGGAGATTTACGCTCTCGCAGTGGAGGCGATCGAGCAAGAGCGGAAGATCTTTTGGGGCTTCCTGAAGTACCCCGATGGCATCCTGCACAGGTCTGTACAGGCGATGGAAATGTTCGTAATGCTGCTCAAAAAGCTGAGGCGTATAGCGGGCCTCCATGCCGACGAGTTCAAGTCAGACGGGTTTGTTGCATTCTTCGAGATGCTCCGAGTGGAGCTTGCCGATGAGTACTTCCAGAGCGTTGAAGAGCATCTCAAGCAGCTTCGCTTCCGGCATGGGGTGTTGATCGGTGCTCATCTTGGGAGGGGAAACAAGGGTACCGAGTACGTCCTTCGGGAGCCCCCGAAGCGAAAGCAGTGGTGGAGGCAATGGATCCCGTTCGGCGAAGATTCCGCCCTCACGCTGATCATCGCGGAACGCGACGAGGCCGGGATGCGCGCCCTTTCTGAGCTGAGAGGCCGTGGTATCAACTTGGCCGCCAATGCCGTCGCTCAGTCGGCCGATCACATTCTCAGCTTCTTCACGATGGTGCGAGCGGAGCTGGGTTTTTACATCGGCTGTCTGAACCTGCGCGGGCTGCTTGCCGAGAAAGGCGAGCCATTGTGCTTCCCTGCGCCTGTGGCCGCCGGCAAATCATCGCTGGACTGTCGCGGGCTCTATGACCCGTGTCTGAGTTTGAGCCTGAGAGATAGAGCGGTCGGGAACGATGTGAACGCGGACGGCACCCTGCTTGTGATGATTACCGGCGCCAACCAGGGCGGAAAGTCGACATTTCTACGCAGCATCGGCCTGGCCCAGCTCATGATGCAGTGCGGCATGTTCGTGGCGGCGGAGGCATTCCGCTCAAACGTGTGCGAAGCACTCTACACGCACTTCAGGCGCGAAGAGGATCCAACCATGACCAGCGGCAAGCTCGACGAGGAGCTCAACAGGATGAGCGAAATTGCCGGCCGCGTAACCCCAAACTGCATGCTGCTTCTGAATGAGTCCTTTTCGGCGACAAACGAGCGAGAGGGCTCGGAGATCGCGAGCTCGATTGTACTTGCACTGTTGGAAGCGGAGATTAAGGTCTGCTTCGTGACCCATTCGTTCGAGCTGGCGAATGGGTTCTACCGTCAGGGAGCGGACACCGCTCTTTTCCTTCGGGCAGAACGCCAGGCCGATGGGGGACGAACGTTCAAGCTCGCCGAAGGCGAACCGTTGCCGACGAGCTACGGAGAAGATCTGTACAACCGTATCTTCGACGAAGCTCCAGACGTTGGGGATGCGACACCTCGGGCCTGAGGCTAGGAGAGCGGTGGCGGATAACCTGTAAACGACGACGTGGGCGTCATGGTGAGTGACCATCCCTCAGTCCTCAGTCCTCAGTCCTCACCGCACTACCAGCACGCTGCAGGGCGCGTGGCGCACGATCTTGTCGGCGGTCGTCCCCAAGAATTGGCCCCAGATCCCTGTGTGTCCGCTGTGACCGAGGACGAGCAGGTCAGACCTCTCAGCACTGGCGAGCTCGACGATTCGCTGAGCCGCGTGCCCCACCAGCGTCACGGTTCGTAACTCGACCCCTGCCAGCTTCGCCTGATCGTACGCCTCTTGTTGCACCCGCGCGAAGTACTCGTTTGCCTGCAGCTTTGCCTCCTCCACCTCGCCCACCATCGCTGCATAATGCGGCAGCCCCTCCTCAACCGAGACCCCCAGGAGCTCGGCGCCCTGCTCCGTCGCCATCCGGACTGCCGCCGCCAGCGCCCGCTTGGCGCCGTCCGAGCCGTCGAGACACACCAGGATTCTCGTGAACATGGCCTTGCCCCGCTCCTAATCCGTCGCCTCTGGAATCGCTTCCCGCCGCGTGGCATCCTCCGCGATATGCGCCGCCAGGTCGGGCTTGAAGAACTGCTGCGCGATGAGCGTCGGCACGAAGGCGCTGAGAACCACGGTCGTCACCAGAATCGTGTACTGCCGCTGATCGATCACCCCGTGCGTAAGCCCGAACAGCGCCGAGATCGATCCGAACGTGAGACCGGTGCACATGAGCAGCGTCGTATACATCCCCTCGCGCCGTGGGATGCCGAAAGCGACAGTCAGCGGGGCAACCCCAATGAACTTCGTCACGACCTTCATCCCCAGGAACGCGAGAATCAGTGCGAGGCCGGCGATCATTGCGGGCAGCGACACAAGCGTCCCTGCCCGAATGAAGTAGAACGGCGTGAGAATGCTGAACGCCGTCGTCCGCATACGCTGCACGAGAACGCGTTCTTTCATAAACACGCCCGCCAGGACCATGCCGAGCAAGTACGCCGGCAGGATCGCCTCGCTGCCGCCGGCCGTCGCCAGGCCCCCGAGGAACAGCATCATCAGGAAGACGAACTTCACCTCCGGCTCGCTGATGCGTCCCTTCGTGTTCGCGATCACCCAGCGCGTGAGTCGCGGCGCCACGGGCAGCACCGCTGCGGTTGCCGCGACAAAGGCGAGCAGGTACCAGTTGAAGTTGGCGAACAACAGACCCAGCGCGAGCACTGTTCCCAGGTCATTGATAAAGCATGCCGCCAGGATGACCTTGCCGAGGTCCGTGTCGTTGAAGCCGGTTTCGACCATCACTGCGTAGACCACGGCGACCGACGTCGTCGACAGGGCGATGCCGGCGATCTCCGCCTGATGGAACTTCCAACCGGCGACGAAGTAGGCGAAGGCCATCACGCCGAGAAACGGCAGGAAGAAGGCGATCGCGCCGATGCTGAAGGTCTCGCGCCACCTACGGCGTAGGACAGATGGGTCGATCTCCGCACCCGCCAGGAAGGTGAGCAGCACGCTGCCGAAGCCGGCCAGAAAGACGATCCAGGTGTTCGTTCCGAGGTGCAGGAAGTTCCCGGCAGCGACCCCGACCAGGATCTCGAGCACCGACACCGAGATGCCGGTCCAGCCGGCCAGCATCGCTGCGACGAACGCCAGCCCCATCCAGATAGCGGCAATCGTGTACTGGTTGTCCATCGCTTCAGCTAGCGCCTCCCCACGCGGGCACAAAAATGGCCCCTACCGTCGATCGGTAGAAGCTGTTAGCCCACGTTGGGCGGTTCGCCGGGTCCTCCGGCAGGCGAGCCTCATCGCCGTATTGCTGCCAGTGTAACGGTGCGCCGCCTCCCGAGGCGACCTCGAAGCGCTTGGGGGTGTTGACAGCACCTGAATAGACGCGGTTATTAAAGGGCGCGGGGGACGAAGTCCCCCGATGTGTCATGGCCGCTGGGCCGCCACCGGCGCACGAAAAGCCCGGCCAAGAGCCGGTTGGGATCCGGGGGCGCGGGGGCTTGCCCCCGAAGGAAAGTTCCCGTGGGGAAACAAGAGAAGCCCGCGCTAACTGTCCGGACGCCGCAGACTACCTCGGGCGCCGGAGCGCGCCCCCCCTTGCTGAAGCTCTTTTAATGGCAGCTTGTCAGGCCCGGAGACGGGTCGTATCGTAGACTCGATGGGTATCGAATCTGGAGACATTCTGCGCGAGGACCTCGCCGGCCGGGCAAGGGCGATTGTCGACGACTTGCGATCGGCAGTCGAATGCGGCGCCGAGTGGTATCCGGCCCTGCTCGATGCCATCGCGCGCTGGCCGCTTCCGCAGGAGCTTGTCGACGGCCGCTGGTATCGATACCTCATTGGTGGTGAGGCCTTCGACTGGCTGCTGCTCGCGGACCGCCTTCTGGAGTCCATAGCGGGCTCGGTCCCTGAAGAGGAGCGCATCGCGCTCCTCTTTCACGCCCGCCCGCCGGTCGAGCAGACCGCCGACGACTTTCGTGCCGCCATCGGCGAGTCCAAGCATCGCGCGCACCTCAACTATGTCTATGGCGTCGTGGTCGAGGAAGCGCTGCAGCTATCGATTGAAGAGGACCTGCACAAAGAGCGGCGCTGCCGCGCCTGGGGACAGGACCTGCGCGTCGATGAGAGCGTCTATCACCGCATCTACGGCAAGCCCAGGGAAGAGTTGCTCGCCGCGTTTCGGGAGGAGCGCGGCGTGGGGCGGGTCGATGAGATCCTCCTGAGCGAGCTGCACGAGTTCACCTACTGGCTCTTCAAGTATCGAATGCGGCAATGCGATGGTGCCCGCGTTGCCAGTGACACCCGCCGAGGTCTCGTGCAGCTATCGCACATGCAGGCGCGTCATCATGCCCTCATCCCTGAGCCGGAGCCGCTGGAGGTTCCGAGCGTCATCGACGGCCGAGCCGCCGCGCACGCCTAGTCAACATGACCGTAGGGGCGGGTTTCAAACCCGCCCGCCTCCCTAACCCAGCTCTTCATGAGACCGTCGAAGGAAGAGCGACGCTAGCGGTGCATATGGAAATCTTCGACATCAGCGTTCCCATCTCCAAGGCTCTCCCCACATACGAGGGCGATCCTCCAATCGACCTCGAGTTGTGGCACTCCATGGCCCGTGGCGACCTTGCCGACGTTCGAACCCTGGACATGGGCGTACACAGCGGCACACATCTCGACGCTCCCTCGCACTTCATTCCGGGTGGCCGGACGATCGATCAGGTTGACCTCGATACCTGCTATGGGCCCGCTCAGGTGCTGGATCTAACCGCCGCAGACACGCCGCTGATCGGCCGCGAGCAACTCGCCGGCAGCCTCGCGCCGGACGTTGTCAGAGTGTTACTGAAGACGAAGAACTCGGGCTTGTGGACTCGGGCTGAGTTCGACCCCAGCTTCGTCGCACTCGCGCCCGATGCCGCCCAGTATTTGGTGGAGCGAGGCGTTCGCGTGATCGGTATCGATTACCTGTCGATAGCCCCGTTTGCGGACCCCACGACTGTCCACCGCGTTCTGCTCGCCGCGGGTGTCGTCATCCTCGAGGGGCTCAATCTCTCAGCGGTTCCTGCCGGGCACTACACCCTTGCGTGCTTTCCGCTGCGGCTGGCGGCCGCCGAGGCAGCCCCCGCCCGTGCGATTCTCATAACCTAACTGCTGCCGCCAAGCGCCGAGCTCCGTAGGGGCGCGATTCATCGCGCCCCGCGCATCGTAGGGGGTGATTCATCGCGCCGGCGCAACAGTGCTCGCCCAAGGTCGCGCTGTCAAATCATGGCTCACGCCTCACCGCTTACGGCAGCTCCAGCTCCGCGCCGAGGTGGAGCGTTCGGATCGCCGTGGTCTTTGGCAGCGCAAAGCGCCGCAAGAATCCGGGCTCGCCGAGCGCCGGCCCGTCGGCAGGCGTTATCAGAGCTTTAAGGTGTGGCGACCCCGGCGTGCCGCTCGCATCAGCGAGCAACTGCGAGATCCAGAGCGTCTGAGCGAGCCCCGGATCGACGGCGGCAAACGTCACCTACCGCAGGCCTGCGACCGGTGCCAGACTGACGTCGTCGTTTGCCAGCGCAATCGACTTGTGGGGAACTCTTGCCTGCTGTAAGGCGCGAATGAGCAGGCTGGCGGCTGCGCGATGACGCCGGCTTCGCGCGACCAGGGCGCCGTTTCCCGCAAGCAGCGCCGCAGCGATGAACCCGGCAAGCGTTGAGAGGGAGCTTGCAGCATCAGCGGCGATCAGGCCGCACCCGCGTGGCCGATCCCATTGCAGGTGGGTCTGCTGCCCGGGTAGAGCGATTGTGGTCTCGGATCGAGCGATCTCACCCACCTGGCCCAGGAGCAGGCGAATGAGATCGAGCGTTGCACCTGGCGTAGAGTCCCCGTCTGCGGATGCCGCCGATCTCCATTGCACGCGCCAGTCTCCCCCAAGTAGCGCCGCCGCGGCGCGGATGGCCTGCGCCCGGGTGGCGGGCGGAGATGGCCAAGACCGAGGCGATGAAGCATCCCGAGGCGTGCTACCATCCGGCGTTCGCCGCCCTGGGACGTAGCCGGCTCGGCTCGTAACAAACGCCCAGAGGTAATCGCCGCCTCCCGCCTTCGGCCCGGTGCCCGAGAGCCTGTGACCGGCGAACGGCTCCACGCCGACACGCGCCCCGGTCGTTGGCCGGTTCACGTAGACACTCCCCGCATCCAACCTGCTGGTCACACGCGCGATCGTCGCCGGGCTGCGCGAGAAGACGCCAGCCGTCAGGGCGTAGCGTGTGTCATTGGCAAGCTCGATCGCCTGCTGTTCGTCTCGGAGCGGGATCAGTGCGAGGATCGGCCCGAAGATCTCGTCCTGCGTTGTGTTTGCCGCCGAGGCGTGTGCGGCCGAGATCTCGACCAGAAGCGGTGTGACTAGCGTAGAGTTCGGCGCAGCGGAATGCTGGGAGGGAAGAATCACGTGGCCCTCGCTCGCCGCGAGCCTCCCTGCGGCGAGGACGCGGTCGCGCGCTTCCTCGTCGATCAGCGGCGTCACAACGACACCGGGCTCGTCCGCCGGTCCCGCTCGAAGGCTGGCGGCCCCTTCGATGAGGCGCCGGCGCAGTTGGTCGTATATATGACGGTGGATCAGAATCCGCGATGCGGCCGAGCACTTCTGATTCGAGTGCCCAAAGGCCGAACGCAGAATTCCGACCACGGCCCCGTCCAGGTCGGCATCGGGAAACACGAGAATCGGATTCTTCCCGCCCATCTCTGCCAGCGTCGCGCGCAGGCCGCCGCGCCGCGGCCGAACACGGCTCCCCTTCTGGTAGATTGAGGTTCCCACGGCCGCCGATCCGGTAAAGGCGACCATGTCGACCTGAGAGCTCGAGACGAGAGCCGCGCCGGCAACCTCGCCCCTTCCAGGCAGCCATTGCAGCACGCCGGCTGGCACGCCACCGTCAAGGAGCATGCGTACCAGGTGGTACGCGACCAGCGGCATTTGCTCCGCCGGCTTGAGCACCGCGGCGTTGCCCGTGACCAGCGCGCCCGCGGTCATACCGCACGGAATCGCTGCCGGGAAGTTCCACGGAGGTATGACGGCGACGACGCCTTGTGCCCGGTACGGGCTGAGCCTGTCACCCAGCATCTCCGCACCCTCCGCGTAGAAGCGAAGGTAGTCGATGGCCTCGTCTACGTCCGCGAGCGCCTCGCCCCATGCCTTCGCAGCTTCGTGAGCTTCCCACGCGGCGACGATCTCCTGACGTTCCGCCAGCAGCTCCGCAGCACGCCGGAGGATGCCCGCACGCTCGGGCGGCAGCCTCATCTCCCAGTTCGGCTGCGCGTCCACCGCGATCTGCAGGGCGTCGCGAACCTCGCGGCGCCCTGCAGCGTGGACGACGCCGACCGGCGGCCCATCGCGATGAGACGGATTCGGGATCACCATGCGTTCGACCGCATGCTTACCTCAGTCCTCAGTCCTCAGTCCTCAGTCCTCAGTCCTCAGTCCTCAGTCCTCAGTCCCCGGATGAGGTCCCGGCGGAGCCAGCAGTGTCTCTACAGGTTCGCCGCTGCGGCTGTGAAGCAGAAATCCCGCTTGCGAGGAGTTCTCGAGTATCCGGCGGACGAGATAGGCCATACCCGGCAGGAGGTCCAGATGGTCGCGATACCGGTCTGCCTCCCGCTCGCTGGCGACGTACTCGCCAAGTACGTCGAAGCTCGGGTAGCGCCGGCGTGCCTGCAGGTAGTGGAGGGCATTGACAGCGCCGCCCAGACCGCCGCTGACGATGAACCGACTCGCGATCAGCCGCGTGATCCGCCGGGCGGCCGCCGCGACGAGCGCCGGCGGCCAGATCGGATTCGTTGCCAGCTTGAGAAGCGGAGCGAGCGCAGCCGGAAGCTCATCGAAATCCCGCCCCAGATATTCGCGCAGCAGTCGCGCCGTCACTATCCCGGCCCGGTCGCCTTTCAGCGCCGCAAGCGCATCGATAAATCGAAGCAGATGCGAGCGGACTCGTGGCCTGGTGGCAATGAGAATCATCGCTCGATCGCCGGCCGCTTCGGCGACTGACGGCTGGTAGGCATCGATACGGGCCGCGAGCGCGCGGCCGATGCTTTTCGTGAGCGCCTCGACGGCACTGTTGCGCTCGCCGCCGGGCCGAGCGTCTCATGACGGGCCGCTGTCGCGATTCACCCCGCGCTTGTCTCGACGAGCCGGCATCAGCTGCCCGCGGGAGCTACCGGATTGCGAGCAGGCTGTGGATGCGAGGCGGCAGGGTAGTGCCCGGCGACAGCCTCCGCCGGCGCGCGTTTGCCGGAGGGTACGCCGGGTGCATCCGGGGAAAGGGCGATATCAAGGTCAGGGCGGCGTCCCAATGCGCGCTCGACGATATCGAACAGCGGCTCCTTGTCGTAGGTGAGGTAAAGCGAGGCCGCGTTCCGCACCGGATCGCCGGAGTAGTAGTGCACGTACTGCTGCAGTCGCTGCCCGAACGCCTCCCCGGTGGCGTCCCATGCCAGCCGGAACAGCGCAATCCGCTCCTCGGCGGAAATGCCGGGCCTTCCGCGCACGTACTTGTCAATCTTCGGCCGCAGCTCCTCGCTCTGGAGGTCCGCTTCGGTCGGCGCGTAGAAGAATCCCCCGCCCGCGAGCGTTTGGATTACCTCGACCATGCGGCGATGAACCCAGGCCGAGGCCTGATAGTGAAAGGCCGCCAGCCCCATTCCTCCGGGCACCCAGATCCCCGTCGGCGCCTCCCGTGCCATCGCTTCAGCTCCGTAGTAGAGCCCGCGGCACACTTCGAGGTAGGAGAGCATCTCGCCCAGCTTCTCCTGCACGTGCAGGAACCCCGTAATGCCGATCGAGTCGGCGAGCTTCATCGCCAGACCGCAGAAGAACTCCAGCGTGCTGAGCAGGCGCGCCTCTGCCTGCAACGGGCTGGTAGGGCCCGCCGGATTCTCGATGGAATTCACGATATCGGCACTTCCCGGCTTCCCGTCGACGATCACACGGTCCCACGGCACCAGCACGTCCTCGAAGATGCCTATGCAGTCCATCTCCTCGAAGCGGCTGCTCAGAGGGTGGTCGAACCGCGAGCGAGGCAGGTGTGTGACCGGCTCGCGGCAGATATACGAAAGCCCCGGCGTATTGTTCGGAATGGCAAACGACACAGCATAGGCGTCGTCTCCTTTTGCAACGCCCCCGCCACCGGGGATGACGACGACCTCCTCACAGAGCGGCGCCATCGTGGCCAGCATCTTGGCGCCCCGCACGACGATGCCCAAGGGTGTCTCCTGCACCCGGCCCAGATGCATGAACGGATCTTCCTGGTCGGCGGAGGTACGTGAGCGATCAGTCTGCGGATTGATCAGCATGTGGGTCAGGAACAGGTCGTGCTCGCGCACGTATTCGTGGTAGCGGACGGCATTGTCCGCGTACTGCCGGCCGCCACGTGCGAAGACCTCCCGGTTAACCGACCAGCCGCTGACAAGGCAATTCATAAAGTCTGGTCCCCGACCGAGAAAGCCGAAGTTGTGGTCCGTGCGCAGCTTGAAATGCTTGCGCATCTTGATCAGCTCGTCCTTCGACCGTGGCAGCATGTACGACGTCGACACGGGCTCGCCGGTCGATGGCGACTGAAAGGTCATGATCTCGTTGTATACCGGCATGAGCTGCATGTCGTATTGCTGGGCGATCGACTCGAGTGCCCCCTGAAAAGCCGGCTCCGCCGTTACATCCGCGACGCGGCGCCCATTCAGGTAGACATGTGGCTGCCGTTCCCGCAGCGATTCGACATATTGCTTTCCACTTCTCGCGGACATAGATGCAATCCTGGTAACCTGCGCCGTCAATCATGCGTCGACAAGCTCAGCATGAGCGGAAAATTTCGCTCACCCCGGCGGAACCCGGATCCCGCCCGCCTTGGCGGAACCTGGATCCCGCTCACCCCTGGTGGAACCTGGATCCCGCTCACCCTGAGCCTGTCGAAGGGCGAGCGGTGCGCTATCGGACGGACCCACTCGCCTGCCACGCGGTCTCGGTCCGGCGATAGAGGTCAACGATCGTATCGCGGTCCGGACAAAAGCGGTCCGCATCGTCGTCGATGTAGAGCCAGCCGCCCTTTGAGACCTTATGGTAGTTGGCGCGGTAGAAACCCGCCGCAGCGCCCAATCCGGCCCCGAGCGTCGTCGTGACATCTCGGCGTTGTGCCACCGGTATCGACAGCTCGGAGAGCTGAAGGTCGCTCTCGTCGCGAAACACGTTGATCGGCTCGCCGCCATCCTGAAGCAACTCGATTTGATCCTGCAGAAGTTTCCGGTACGCCAGTACGCAGGTGTCGCTTACGCCGAGGTGCTCGGCTCTGCGATCCGTGACCTCGCCCTGCGCGTACCAGGCGACCATGTCCTGGGAGAGGACGTAGTCGAAGATGTAGTTCCCTTGCTCGTCTTTCAGCGGCAGATCAACATGTGGGACGAACTCTTGAGCCGGCACTTCGACCTCAGGAGGAAACACGTAGCAGAAATACTGGAAGTGCCACGTCGTTGTGTCGTCGACGGGCACACCGATCTGATACGACTGCCGGATGCCGGACGGGCCTGACGGGCCGAAGCTATTGACCAGGGTGTACGGGAACATGATCGGATTCATGCCGTAGTTCCACGACGGCGACTCTTCGCTCTGGCCCGACTCGAGATAGCCCTTCGTGAAGCCGAAGCGGTTGTAGATCGGCCGGTATCGCGTGTACACGCCTCGCCTGAGGCGATCATTCTGCTGCGTCATCGCCGCGTTGTAGCGCGCCTCAGGGTCATCCGTGAGCCTGCCCTGACGCTCGAGTGCATATTGAAACAGGCGGCCGTGCAGATAGATCCCGTGCGCGAGGTCGCCCCGATTCTCCATCACCTGCAGCCAGTTGCAGGGCAGCCAGTGTCCCACGATTTGGCGGAATCCGCCCGGACGCACGAACAGGTCCCAACGCGGCAAGAGCGGTGCCGGAGCTGGTCCCAGGTAGGCCCAGATGAGCCCGCCCATCTCCTGAACCGGATAGGAGGCTAGCTGGATCCGATCTTTGAACCTGCTCTCCGGCGGCTCGAGCGGCATCTCGATGCAGCGGCCCGCCTCGTCGAACAGCCAGCCGTGATAGCAGCAGCGCAGGCCGTTCTCCTCCGGCACACCGAACTCCAGGTGCGTTGCGCGGTGCGGGCAGCGCGGCCCGATGAGACCGATCCTTCCGCCGCGGTCGCGGTAGCACACCAGCTCCTCGCACAGGATCTTGACCTTCTGGACGGGGTTTCGTCGGAGCTTCGCCTCTGGGAGGATCGGGTGCCAGTAGCGCCGCATCAGCTCGCCGCAGGGCGTGCCCGGCCCGACGCGGGTTAGAACCTCATTCTCTTCCTTGCTCAGCATCGATTCTCCACCTACTTCCTCAACCAGAGTTGCGGAAGCGCGTATCTGGGCGATGACGACTGATTGGATTCCCCAAGATAGTAGTTATGCACCCAGGGCTGGATGAGCGTGAAGACGACATCGCTATAGGTCGAGATCTGGTAGATCTGACCCGCGAGGTACTTCTGAATGTCCAGCGCCGCCTGCAGTCGCTGGGTTTCGTCGAGGATGCTCAGCATCTTCTCGAGCTGCTCATCCAGCTTTGGATCGCTCACCTGCGGCTTGTTGCGCTGGCTCTTGCTCTGGAAGTGCGACGCGAGCGTCTCCTCGGCGTTGGCAAACAGGGCATCGGCGGAATAGACCAACGCGTCCGCCGGATAGCTGCCGTACAGTGCTCCCTTACCGCCGCCGATGAAGTCGCGCGTGTAGTCGATCGGCACGAGCTGGATCTTGAACCCAGCGGCATTCAGCATCGAGACAATAGTTTCCGCCATCTGGTCAAAGGCCGGGCCGTAGTTCTTCGCGGGCGACATGAACCGCGTCAACTGAGGCCCGCCGGACGCCGCCTGCAGTAGTTTCTTCGCCTCATCTGGCTTGAACTGGTAGTACTGCTGCGCGTCGCCAAACTTGTCCACGGGCAGCATCCACTTGCCCAACGCCTTGGGGACGATCTGATTCTCGGTCGCCTGGTTGTTGAGGATGACTTTCTTGATCGTATCGCGGTCGATTGCCATCGACACCGCCTGACGGATGCGGATGTCGTGCCAGGGCGAGGCCGGGTCGTTCATGTGTCCGAAGAAGGCGTAGCTCATAGTGTTGGTTTGCGAGATGACGCTCGCCTTGGGATTGTTCTGTCTGGCGGTGTTGACGTCGTTGGGACCGGGCTTCAAGTCGTCGAGGTTGCCCGCCGTGAACTGCGCCAGCGCTTGGGCAGAGTCTGGAATGATGGCGCCGCGAACGCTGTCGAGGTAGGGCAGTCCCTGCTTGTACCAGGCAGGGTTCTTCTTGAGCACGTAGGCGACGTCGGGCGTGAAGCTATCGAGGATAAAGGGCCCGCTGCCGATCATGACCTTCGCCGGGTCGTAGGTGCCGGACGATGCCTCGCGTGGCATCAGTTCGACCCCGCTCCCGGCCATCGTCTCCTTGAACGGCCCATAGGCAGACTTGAGCTTGAAGACGATTGTGTCCGGCGCCGGTGTCTCGATCTGCGCAGGGTCGATCATTGGGTAGAGACTCTTGTAGGTGTTCTCCGGCTTGGCGAAGGCACGGGTGAAGCTCGCTTTGACATCCGCAGATTCAATGGGATGCCCGTTCACCGGCGGCACGTTGTGGAACTTTGCGCCCGGCTGAATCTTGAAGGTCCAGGATTGACCGTCGGGCGATTCCGCGCTGACGGCCCACTCACCTTCTGTCTCGCGGCTGAGAATGATCTGCTCGTTTAGGCCGGACTTGAAGCTCAGCGGACGGCTGTAGGCAGAGCCGAGCACATAGTTGGCGCTCGCCGCCGAGCCGCCCTGCGGATCGAGAATCCCCAAATTGACGTTCGCGTAGGTGTTGAACGTACCGCCCGATTGCGGTTGGCCGCCCGTTGCCGAGCCCTGCGCTGCTCCTTGCCCCGTTCCGTTGATCTTCGGCCCGCAGGCGAGTAGTGCGCTTGCGGACAGCGCCGCCGCGCCCCAGGCTGCGCTTCGGAGCAAGCGTCGCCGCGAGTAGCGTGCACCCACCCGGCTCCGCCAGTAATTCGTCCTGTCCCTCATCGCTAAGCCTCCCTCTCCCCCACGCTTCCGCGCTCGTGACACTGCCCGCGCGTCGGGCTGCACATCTCGCGCACGTTCGTGCTTTCTCTCGCGATAATATCGAGCCATGCCCCCCACGGTCGATCCGGCCCGCCTTATACGCGACCTTTGCGATTGTCTGGGCGCCCGCAAGGTCAGCACGGACCCCGCCGTGCTGGCGTTTGCTTCACACGACTCTCTCCGTGTCTCGCGAGGCTCCCCCCGTTCGCTGCCACAACCGGTGCTTCCGCTGGCCGTCATAAGGCCCGAAGAGACTGGCGACGTGTGCAAGACGGTTCGGTTTGCAGTAGACCATCGACTTCCGCTCGTCGAGCTCGGCGGCGGCACGGGGCTTATGGGTGGCGCACGCAGCCTGCAGCCCGGTCTCGTACTCGACCTCCGCTCGATGAGCCGCGTGCTGGAGGTCAATCGCCACGATCGCACGGTCCGCGCCCAGGCAGGGGCGGTGCTCGCCGAGGTTAATGCGACCCTGGAGTCGGAGGGTCTCATGCTGGGACACGACCCCTGGACCGTTCCCATCGCGACGGTCGGCGGAACGATCTCCACCAACAGCCTCGGCTACCGTGGCGCGCAGTACGGCTCGATGGGCGATCAGGTTCTCGGCTTGGAGGTTGTCCTCGGCGATGCGAGCGTACTTCAGATTCGGCCCGCCGCGCGCTCCTCCACTGGACCGCGGCTCAAGCACCTGTTCGCCGGCGCCGAGGGCACGCTCGGCGTAATTACGGAGGCCGTCCTACGCGCCTTTCCGCAACCCGAGCGCAGGCGCCTCCTCGCTCTCGAGTTCCCCGATTTTGATACCGGCTTTCAGGCCGTGCAGGCGATGTTCGCCGTCGGGCTGGTGCCCGCGATGATCGACTTTGGTCAGACCTACGCTGGTTCCCGCGCCCGCCGTGCGCGGTTCATGCCGGACGGCGCGCCCGGCAGGATGCAGCTTGCCTTCGAGGGTTATGCCGAGGCGGTAGCTGCGGCCAGGCGGAGGGCTCTGGCGGTCTGCCAGGCGCATGGTGCGCGCACACTGCCAGGACGCGTCGCGACCGGTTTCTGGAAGAACCGCCACGTCGTGGCCGAGCGGCTTCGCGAGCGCATTCGGGACCAGAACGAGGCAGACCAGCGCGCTTCCTGGTTGCCGGAGGGCGCGGTCTTCGACTTCGTACACGTCTCGTTACCGGCATCGCGTGTCCTCGACTTCCGCAATGAGGCCGCGCGGGTGCTCGAGGTTCGCGGCGTCTCGGTACGCGAGTGGGGGCTCTGGAATCAGCCGGAGCTGTTCTCGGTGGTGATGCAGCGGTTCATCGAAGAACCAAACGATACCGTCGCCTTTGCCGAGGCTGTCGACGCCGTCCTGCAGCTCGCCCAGGATTTTGGCGGCTCGATGGAGTACTGTCATGGCGCCGGCGTCCGGCTCGCTGCCCTGATGGAGCGCGAGCATGCCCGCGGCCTAACGCTTCTGCGCGCCATCAAGCTTGCGGTGGATCCCCAAGGCATCCTGAACCCAGGCAAGCTCGGCCTGTAGCACGAGCGCTGTTCGGCCGTGGGGCACGGGCGTCCCGATCCTCGCACCGATGCATCAACCTCCGCGGCCTGAGGAGGCGGTAGCGCCTTGCAGGCCAGCGACTAACCTCCGATCTCGATCGGCGTCGTCGCCGGGCCGCCCGGGCTGCAGCTCAGTGAGACCGTGCCTGTCCCCGGTCGCGTACTGCTGCCGATAGCCCAGGTCCAGCTCACCCGACCACCGGAATCTGCCTCCTTTGTCTGATTCCCGCCGGCAATGCCCGCGGCTGCGCTCTGCGTACCAGCGGGCGTCAGATAGCCGATCGCGCAGCTCGCATCTGGCGGAGCTTGGGCTGTCACCGTTGCCGTGCCCCCGATCTGCCCCCCGGCCACGGACACGATGCTGACTCCGCCGGAGGATGCAAGCGGCGGCTGCGTCAGCACATTCACCGCCGGCAACGCCGCGGGGGAGGAAGTCGCGGGCACGAGCCGGCAGCCGCCGGCCTGCCGCTGCCCGGCGTGATTGTGAGGCCCAGGACGGGGTGGAGCTCAATGCCATTCGGCGCAACCCCGCGCTGGTCATGAACGACGTCAAAGAAGCCCACGCCGGTAAAGTTGGCGGTGCCGCCGAGCGCTAGAAAACGGTCGCTGGGCGGTAGGCCGAATTGAGCGATGATCGCGTTCCGTGCGCTGTCCATCTCCGTAACAAGGCCCGGGTCTGTTCTAAGGGCGCAGCGATCGGCATCGGGTAGCTCCACGATCATTGTGTCTCCTGTCTGCGGGTCGGCGATGATCAGGTGGATGTCCGAGTCGGGTTCCAGCTTTGCCTCGACCAGCCGCGCACTGACGGAATACACGGCCAGCTCCACTGGAGCGACACGGCTGCGCTCCGGAAGGACGGCCGGCGCGGGGATATGTATGAGGTCCGGAACTGTCTCCGCGATCAGATCGACCGTATCCACCGATGCAGCCTCGTCGTCGCTGAGTACCTTTACCGGCCAGCGCTCTACCCCGCACGTGGCGGCCTGCTCGCCGCGCCAGAAACCGCGCGCCAAGGGGGCCGGCGCAGCTGGAAGCGCGATGGCCAGAAGCAGAGCGAGCGCGAGGCCCCGCATGGTGCCCTACTCCCGTCTTCGGCTCCGCTGGTAGGGGAGGGTCTTGTGCCCTCCCGCGCGGTCAGCCGCTCTCTCCCAACAGGATCCCCGGCCGACGGCGCAGGATTGCCTCCGCGTCGTCGAACAGGTCGCGCACGATTTGGCCTGCCTGCAGCAACTCGCCGATCAGGCCGCTCGACTCGCCGGCGTACAAGGGCGCCAGCGCGATGTTGCCGTCCGCCTGAGCAGCAGCCACCGCGGCGCCCTCTATCTCCAGCGACAGTCTCAGCTCATCCTCTCGTCCATGCCAGCGGTCGGTAAACCGGTTTTGGATTGCGCGTCCGGCGAATTCATCCGGCCAAAGCCCGCCCTGCACGATGTCATAGACGTGCGTGAGCACCGTTTCGTCCGCATGCGCCTCGACGATCCGACGTTTCGCATTGGCGTGAGCAAGGGCTTCCGCGCTGGCGACGAAGCGCGTGCCCATCCACACACCCTCCGCGCCCAGCATCAGCGCCGCGGCAATGCCGCGGCCATCCGCGATTCCGCCCGCGGCTATAACTGGTACCGGGTGGATGGCATCCACTACGGCCGGGACGAGCGGCAGCGTCGACACACTGCCCGTATGTCCTCCTGCTTCCGTCCCCTGGGCGACGACCGCGTCTGCGCCAGCGTGTGCGGCCCGCCTCGCGAGCTCGACGGTCTGGGCCTGATACAGCACGTGAATCCCTGCCATCTTCGCCTTCTCGATGTACACCTCCGGCGCGCCGAACGACAGCGATATCGCATGCGGGCGTAGCTTGAGCGCTTCATCCCACATCTCCGGTTGACGGTCGATCACCCATTGGATAAACCCAATTCCAAACGGCCGTTCCGTGGCACGCCGAATCTCGTCCACCTGTTGCGCCAGCCAGCCGGCGCCTTGCGCCATGGTCCCGATCATCCCCAGCCCGCCGGCCTCCGAGACCGCGGCCGCAAGTGGCGCTGTGGAGGTGCCCGTCATCGGGGCAAGTATGAGTGGATAGTGAATTTCCAGCAGCTCCGTGATGCGCGTCTTCACGAACCCTTTCCCCGCGTGCCGTGCTCCCCGGCTATGAGCGCGACCGGGATCGTCCAGCCCCAGCCATCACCCGATCGAATCGCAAACGCGGATCGTGCCGCCGTCGAAGCAGTGGCGAAGAGCTCTCGCAGCGCCGCGACCCGCGCAGGCGGCGTCTGCATCCGCGCGACCCAGGTCTCACCGTCGAGATCGAGCGGGTACCGAAACAGCACCCGCGGTTCGAGGCTCGCCTGACGAAACAATCGTCCCCATTCAGAGATGCGGCAATTGCGGACATGGGACGGGTCGCGCAGCAGCTCGACGGCGTTGAAAAACGTGTCGAGCGCGGCATCCTCCGGCGCCACCGTGTCGACGAGCAGAAAGCGGCCGCCGGGACGCAACACGCGCGCCAGCTCGGTGAGGGCTGCTGCGGGATCGGCGAAGTGATGCGCGCTGTAACGGCTGGTGGCCAGGTCGAAGCTGCTCGCGTCGAATGGCAGCGCTGTCGCGTCCGCATGCCGGAACGAGACGTTCGCCACTCCGCGCGTCTTCGCAAGCTCGGCGGCGACGCCGAGCATCTCCGGCGTAACGTCAATCGCTGTCACGCCGCGCACCCGCGGGGCGAGAGCGAGCGCGGTATGGCCCGCTCCGCACCCAACATCCAATACCTGCTCCGTACCCGTCGGTGAGGCGGCCCGGATGAGGGCATCGAGGTCGGGCCCGGAGGCATGCACGGTGCTCGTAACGTAAGCCGCGGCGACCGCGCCGAACTGCTGCCGCGCCAACACCGACGACTGATCATCACGCATGCCGGCCCCCTCCTGTCCCCTGTCTCCTATTGATGGCGGGCGCGCTCGGTCATCCACATGTGCAGCGCCTGAACGTCGATGAATCCTCGCGCCATCTTCGGGTCGAACGCCGTCCCGGTCATGTCATCAAAGGCGCTGATCGCGGGATCGTAGAGCGAGTGCGGACTCGAACGCGCGACCGGTAGCGCGGAGCCCTTGTAGAGACGAACCAGCGACCAGCCGGTGACGGGGCGCTGATCCTCGACGAGTCCCGCGAGGTAGCAGCGCATCTCCTGCGAAAACCAGCCGCCGTTATAGATCAGGCGCGCGGCGCGCGGCGCCTCGCTAAGCTTGCGGTCGATCACCGGGCCATCGAGGACGATTCCCTCGAGGTCCAGGTGCGCTTCGGCGAGCAAGGTGTGTCCAGGAGCCTCGTAGACGCCGCGCGACTTGATGCCCACGTATCGCGTCTCGACCATGTCGAGCAGCCCAACGCCGTGGCGCCCCGCGATCTCATTGGCGTTCGTGAACACCGTCAGGAGGTCGCCGGCAGCCGGGGGGCTCAGTACCGCGCCCTTCGCGTTCTCATGGTCGATTCGGACCGGTACGCCGCGCTCGAAGTGTACCCGCGCATACTCCGCCTCGCTCGGAGCGGAAACAGGATCGGTAAGACGCGTGTAGATAACGCTGCCGTAGTGCGACACCTCGGGCTGCTCGAGCGCAACCCCCTCGGACGAGATATGCAGGATGTTCTCGTCTTGGCTGTAGGGATCGGGGGCATCCGAGCCGCCGGATGGCACTGGGATTCCCTGCTGCTCCAGATAGCCCCGCATGACCACACGTCCGCCGTCTCCGAACCGCCTCAGAAACTCTTCGTCCTTCCAGCTCGAGAAGATTTCCAGGCCGTTGATGTGGTACGCAGGGTCGGCGTTTAGCACCAGCCACGTCGTCTCGAAGCGAACCTGATCGTTGCCTTTCCCCGTCGCTCCATGCGCAAGGACGGTGGCGTCGTAGTGCTTCGCCACCTCCATTGCCGCGCGTGCTGTCGGATAGCGGGCAAGTGAGGTCCCGAGCAGGTAACGCCCCTCGAGGCGGGCGTCGAGCTGCAGCGCTGGGGCGAAGAATTCCTCCAGCAGTTCCTTCCGCAAGTCGACTGATTCGTGGGCAATCGCACCGATTTGCCTGCTCTTCTGCTCGGCCATCAGCAGGCTGTCGGACTCGCGCTGGCCAACGTTCGCGGTAAAGGTGATGACCTCCCACCCCTGTTCGCGAACGAGCCAGGCGAGGATCGAGCTCGAGTCCACGCCGCCGCTGAAACACAGCACCGCCCGCTTCGCTGTCACGCACCGCCTCCGATGGGATTCCTGACACCGATCATGCACCGATAGCGGACGGCCGGGCAAACGCTGCCCAGGGCTGCGCTGGGGATACGGGTGTAAACTGGTGGCGGAACCAAACGATGACTTTCAGCGTGAATCCAGGTGAAGAGGTATCGCTGTCCCTCGAACGGGGATCGCTTGCCGACCGCGTTGCTGGGCTGCTGTGCTCGAAGCCTGCGGACGCCGGCGAGTGGGCCTTTAGCCTGGACGACTTGTCGCTGAAGCTTGGCCTGCGCCTTCCAGCTGTCGCGCAGACCGCTACGTTCTGGCAGCGCGGAGAGCTTGGGCGGAGGTTGCGCGGTCTCGGTCATGGGGTTCGGGTCGAGTACGGCCGGGTCGTATTTACCGGCGAAGGAGCTGGGCGTGGCAATTAACAGCAGAGAGCAAAAGCCGGAGACCCACACTGATAAGGGCGCGGAGCGCCTGGTGCTTGTGGTTGACGACGATGCCGCGCTTTGTCAGTTTATTGCCGATGCCCTCGAGCCTGAGGGATACAAGACCATGTGTGCAGGGGATGGCCACGCCGCCCTCACCGCCGTTGAGGTAGCGAAACCCGACCTGATCCTGCTCGATGTGAATATGCCCGGGATCGATGGCTGGGATGTGCTTGGACAGGTGCGCGCGAAGGCTGGGCCGCATCGATCGATCGTGGTGATGACCGGCCAGTATGACGGTCAGGAACGGGCGCTGGAGAGCGGCGCTCAGGGATACTTGGCGAAGCCGTTCGATCTGGACGACCTACTCGAGTGCGTGGACCTGCATTCGAGCATCAAGATAGACAACAACCTGAGCGAGCGCCTCGGCACCAATGAGGGGCGCCGGACGTAGGAGCGCGGGAATGAGCCCAGTCAAGCAGCTGGATCTCCGGCAGTTCATCCGCGATGTGCCGGACTTTCCGCAGCCGGGCGTCTTGTTCCGCGATATCACGCCGTTGCTGAGAAACCAGGCCGCCTTTCATCAGGTTATCGACGCGCTCGCGACATCGGCGGAAGAGAACGGCTTCGACGCCATTGTCGGTATCGAATCCCGTGGATTCCTGTTCGGCGCCCCATTGGCATACCGTCTGGACAGACCCTTCATCCCCGTTCGCAAAGCGGGTAAACTGCCGGCGCCCGTCATGTCCGTCGAATACGCACTCGAGTACGGCACGAGTCAGCTCGACATCCATAAGGACGCCCTCACTGCCGGCCAGCGCGTTGCTGTCGTCGACGATGTTCTCGCGACAGGCGGTACCGCTCTCGCCACCGCGCAGCTCGTCGAGCTCATTGGCGGAAAGGTCGGGGCGTTGCTCTTTCTCGCGGAGCTGAGTCTGCTTGGCGGCCGCGACCGCCTCCAGGGCTACGACGTCCGAGCGCTTCTGAAGTATTGATCCCCTGAACGCGCGCGACTCCGCCTCACGCTCAGCCACAAGCCCCTGTCTCTTGAAGTCCTGGAATCCAGACCTCCCACATGAGGTGCTGGAAGCAGAGCCGCTTGTGCGCGTCTCTCCTGTGCAGGACCACGGGGATGCAATCCCCGATGAAAAAACAAGATTGGGGTGGGCGCGGGCGGACACCAACCCGAGCGGGCCACACTTACCCCATCCTTCGAGTCTCGCAGCCGGCATAGGCATAAATGGGTGCAAGAGCACGTCCGGGCCTGCTACGCCTCGCGCACCGCCCGAACAACGCGCCGGTTGTTGTACTCCTGAGACTTTGGGTCGAAGTCCCCGGCGCAGGTAATCAGCGTCACCGATTCCTGAGGCGTGTCGCCCAGGATCTCTTGGACAGGAGCGTCCTCATCCTTGTAGACGGTGTTCGCGACAACCTTGTACTTGTACGAGACGCCGTCAGTGAGCTTGACGTCGATCTCATCGCCGTTCTTGAGGTCCTTGAGATTCCAAAAGACGCCGGTCTGTTTTGTGAACCAGTCAACGTGTCCGGAGAGCACCGTATTGGCGCACTTGTTGGGAGCGCTGCAGCCGTTACCAGGGTGGGTCGTGAAATCGTAGTAGGCTACATCGTCCTTGTTGTTGGGCGACTGCATTACGTTCGTCGTTGGGTCGACGCCCATGACGATGATCTTGCCGGTCATGTCGAACGGTTTGCCCTTGCCATCATCGGCGCCGTGCATCCGGAACTCCGCCAGCGGTGAGTCGTCCAGCGGTGTCGTCGGCGCCGCGGCGGTTGCAGCAGAGGGCGGCGCATTCACGGCCTCCGGCTGTGTCCCAGGCTTCTGACTGCGCGAGCATGCCAGCGCCAGCGGCGCCAGTGCCAGTGCCACGAGCGCCATAACCACAATCGGTCGAATGCTGCCAATCGAGACACGCGAATGGGTCGGCATGCCAGGATCCTCCAACGCCACATACGGCTATGGCCGGCGCGGTGTGCCCGCGAACGGCCATCACAATTGTACCATGATCTATGCGGTTGGCCTCGCATTCGAGCGCCGCGCGGAAGTCGTACCTTTTGCCCCTGATGGCCTCTGTTCCACCCTCGTGCCGGTCGACGAGCGCCAGCACCAGACTTAGCGGCAGCCGAGCGCCTCAGCGGCCTCGATCGACTCGACCACAGAGCCTCCGGTCGTTACCGCGTCATCGACGATCGCGACACTGCTGCGTTCCGTCAGCAGGGGACGACCATCGGGTGCGAACGCCTCGGCCACACTCTCCCGCGTGCCGTGCTGCCTTTGCTCTTTGCGAACAATGAATGCGGGAATCCGCGCATCATCTCGAGCAAGACACGGCCACGAGGAGCGCACCGCGCGGCGCCAAGGTCACCCGCTTGCCGTTGTAGTACTGGTTGATGCGTTTTCCCGACGTTAGGACGAAGTCCCCGTACGATAGACATTGCTGTTTGAGCAGGTCCTTAACTCGTCCAGGGCTTCGGGCGCGCCGATCAGCGCTGCCGGCATGTCCATCCGACTCCGCGGAATATGTCAAGGAAATCCTAGCCGACGAAGTGAAGAGATGCACATAAAGCAACTGTTCGACCTGAGCGGCAAGTTCGCCATCATCACGGGGGGCTCGCGTGGGCTGGGTCTCGAGATTGCCCGTGGACTTGGTGAGGCCGGCGCCCACGTCCACATCACCGCGCGGCGAGAACAATGGCTATCGACCGCCCAAGAGGCGCTGCTCTCCGACGGCATCGAATGCAGCGCCTCGACGTGCGACATCAGCAGGCAAGAAGATGTCGAGCGTATGGTGCAGGAGGCCGTGGAGACCTCCGATAGAATCGATATCCTCGTTAATAACGCCGGCGTGAGTTGGGGCGCCCCCACCGAGGAGATGCCGCTCGATCGCTGGCGCTACGTGCTCGATACGAACCTGACTGGAACTTTCCTGGTAACACAGGCTGTGGCCCGTTGCATGATCGCGGACGGCGGCGGAAAGATTATCAACGTCTCTTCGGTAGCGGGACAGCGGGGGATTCACGAAGAGATCATGAATGCGTCCGTCTACCACGCCAGTAAAGGTGGCATCGACGCTCTGACCCGCGATTTGGCGGTCAAGTGGGCGCGACACAATATCTACGTGAATGCCGTCGCGCCGAGTTACTTTCCGACGCGCATGACACAGGGCGTCATCGCCGCGGCCGAGGATCGTATTCGAGCCCTGTCGCCCTTCGCCCGCATGGGTGCAGAGGGGGAGCTCAAGGGCGTGGTCGTCTTCCTGGCCGCACCCGCTTCCAATTGGGTAACGGGCCAGGTCATTGCCGTCGATGGTGGCTATACAGCATGGTGAGCCGCCCGCATAGCGCGCGCGTCAGTGTGCCCGCAACCAGCGCCAACTTTGGCCCCGGCTTCGATGCCATTGGCGTCGCCCTCGACCTGCGTGGCGAGATCGAGTTGTCGCTCGCAGATCCGGCCCCCGCATCCCGGTCCGCTCATCCTGAACCTGTCGTATCCCAGCCCGCTCATCCTGAGCCTGTCGAAGGAGGAGCGGCGACGGCTGACCGCGGCCGCCGGATGGTGTTCCAGGCTGTTGAGCGCGTATTCCGGCACATCGGTCAGCCTGTTCCGCTGGTCCAGATCGGCTTTCACTCCGATGTTCCGGTGGCTCGGGGGTTGGGAGCGAGCGCAATCCTCCGCGTGGGCGCCGCTCTCGCCGCTTCTGCCCTGGCCGGGGTTCCCGAGGACCGGGAGTGGATGCTCCAACTCGCCGCCGAGTTGGAGGGCCACGCCGATAACGCTGCTCCGGCGTTGTTCGGTGGCATGCAGGTGGTCGTCACGCAGGAGACGCATGTCCTGCACGTAAACGTGCCGTTGCCTGCGCACCTGCGGGCCGCGCTGTTTGTGCCTGACTTTGAGATGTCCACGGACGAGGGCCGCCGCCTGCTCCCGGCATCGCTCTCCCGCGCCGACGCGGTGCACAACTCCAGCCGCGCTGCTCTCCTCGTGGCGGGCCTCGCGACGGGACGCCTCGATGTTCTCAAGACCGCAACGGACGACCGCCTGCATCAGCCGGCGCGATCGAAGCTTTTCCCCGCGATGTACGACATCTTTCGCGCTGCCACCGACACAGGTGCGCTCTGCGCCTTCCTCTCGGGCGGCGGATCGAGCATTCTGGCGGTAGCAGAGGCGCACGAGGCCGAGGTGGCTGAAGCCATGGCCTCGTGCGCCTCTGCCGTCGGGGTCGCCGGCCGCACGCACGTGACCGGCTTCAGCCAGCGAGGCGCCGAGATAGTCTCGCTCGACTAATCCGCCCCAGGAATCTCCGCTGAAGGGCTTGCTGGCGCCGGCCCTGGAGAAGCTGTCTATGGCAATCATCGTCCAGAAGTACGGAGGCAGTTCGCTCGCCAGCGCAGAGCGCATCACCCACGTCGCTCGACGTATAAGCCGGCGCAAGGCCGCCGGTCACAGGATGGTTGTCGTCGTTTCAGCGATGGGCGATACCACCGACGAATTAATCGGCCTCGCCAGACAAGTGACCGCGGATCCAGCTGAGCGCGAGCTGGACGTACTGCTCTCGACTGGTGAGGTCGTCTCGAGCACCCTTATGGCGATGGCATTGCGAGAGATGGGCGTCGATGCAATCAGCCTAACCGGCTACCAAGCCGGGATTCAGACCGACCGTATGCACAGCAGAGCGCGGATTCTTGCCGTCGACCCCAAGCGCATCGAGCTTGAGATCGACCGGGGACGGGCGGTTATCGTTGCGGGCTTCCAGGGGATGACTGAAGATCTGGACATAACGACTCTGGGACGAGGGGGATCCGACACCACGGCCGTCGCCCTGGCAGCAGCGCTGAAGGCCGAACGTTGTGAGATCTACACGGACGTCGACGGAATCTACAGCGCCGACCCGCGAATCGAGCGGCGGGCGCGAAGGCTGACCGACATCGGCTATGACGAGATGCTCGAGATGGCCAGCCACGGCGCACGGGTTATGCATCCGCGTGCAGTTGAGCTCGGAGCAGTGTACGGCCTGCCGATTCTCGTCGCCTCCAGCTTCGTCTCGGACTCTCTTGACGTCGCAGGTGAGCCTGGCGGCACACTGATTCATGGAGGACCAACCGTGGAACCAACAAACAAGGTGCGTGGTATCGCGCATGACAACGATGTCGCCAAGATTACCGTGCGCGGGGTTCCAGACCGTCCGGGAATCGCTGCAACGCTGTTTGAGCCTCTGGCCGAGGCGGGTGTTTCCGTCGACACAATCGTTCAGAACTCGAGCCTTGAGAATTTGACAGACCTAACCTTTACGGTGGCCAGGGGAGATCTCGACCGTGCGCTGAGGCTCACCCAGCCTGCTGCCCGCGAGGTTGGCGCCCGCCAGGTCACGTCGGATGACCGACTCGGCAAGGTGAGCATCATCGGCACTGGCATGCAGAACACGCCCGGTTACGCCTCGCGCATGTTCCGCACGCTGTTTGATTCGGGCATCAACATCGAGGTCATAACCACGAGCGAGATTCGCATCACCTGTATCGTCGCCGAGGACCGAGTCTCCGATGCCGTTCGCTCGCTACATCAGGCATTCCAGCTCGACCGTGCCGAGCCATGACGGAGCGTCCAGATGGCGCGACGCCCTCGAATCCCAGTTTGGACTTAAGTGAAGAGACCCAGGCGCTGGCCCGCCGGATCCGGGAGTCCATGGAGAGTTGGGTCGGCCGCATGGCGGGCTCTGCTGGCGCCGGCCGCAGCGCCACGAGCGTGGCGCGAATGGCGACGGCAAGAACCATCTCCGAGCTTCGTGGCCTCGCTCTTGGTGGCGGCGTATCAGAGGCAGAGACCGCGGTCGCCGACTATCTCCGTCGTTCCCGCTCCCTGCTGACGCAGGCCGCCCATGACATCGAGCGCAACCGGTACTCGCTCCAGCTTATGGATATGCAAATGCACCGGCTCGATGAGCTCGTCAAGCGCATCTTTCCCGGGGAGGCTGATGCGGAAGCGCAGACAGACGACGTGGAGATAGGGGCGAAAGCTGGCGAGGCGCCCGAGAGCGGCTCAGCCGAGACGGCGCGCAGCGCAGATGATCGAGGCGCCGACGGGAAAGTCTCCCCGCGCTAGCACCGGGCCCTCCAGAGACAGAATTCGCCGAAAAAGCCCGTTCACCGGCCCCGGTACTCGTTCGAGATGGGACTCGGTCCCGTGGTTACGCGCGCGCAGCAGATACTTTCGCACTACCGCTGCCGGAAGCAGAAAGGTGTTGTAGTAGCTCAGCTTAAGTGGCTTAAACCCTGCGCCACCCAGCAGGTCCGCGATCCCCTGGCGGACATACCGGCGCTTGTGGTGGTTGAGGACATCGTGACTGCTCCACAGGAACTGGAAGGCAGGGACCGTCAGCAGCAGAACACCGTCCTTCCGGCAGACACGTCGCATCTCAGCCAGGATGCCGCGGTCGTCTTCGACATGCTCGATCACATCCAGAGCGGAGACCACGTCCATACTCTCGTCCGCGAACGGCAACTCCGTGCCAGAGCCGACCATCATTCCCAGGCCCCGAAGATGGCAGAAGTGGGCTGCCTCCTCGGCTGTGTCAATGCCGAGTGCCTTACCGTGTTGCTCATAACCGGCAAGCATGCCGCCCGTCCCGCAGCCTACGTCCAGAATTCGCGGATTGTTGCAAGGCTGGTAGCGTCGCAAGAGATTGAGTACCAGCTCCTTTCGCCCTTGGAACCACCAGTGCTTGTCCTCGAGGGCATAAAAGAGCTCGTACAACGTGGAGTCCATGGAGACCTCTGTGACCGGATGGCGAGAACGATCGGGATGACGATGATCTGCGGCTGTTAGCGCCGCCTGAGCATCTCCAGGATTGCGCGCCCCGCGAGGTATGGACCGAATGCGATCGCGCTCCTCAGGCGGGCCCGGCCACTGACCAACATTAGGGCGGCGCCAATCCCCCCGAGCACCATGCCGAACAGCAGTACTGTTAGCACGGCTGGAAATCCGACGGTCAGCCCTATCAGGCCGCCCAGCTTTACATCATCAACCCAAAGCCTGGGAAGACCGGGAAGATTGCGAGCATGATGATAGTGCCTGCAAGCCCGCCCCCAAGCCCCGACAGGGTAGCACCAACGGCGTCTGACACCCAATGAGGCCACGTCGATCCCACGTCTCCGCCAGCCATGAGCGCGACTGACGGCCCCTGCAGCCAGGCTGCCGAGACGAGCAGTGCAGCCAGCAGGCACGGGTACATCAAACGGTTCGGTAGGAGATGCCGCTCGAAGTCGGTTGCGGATAGGGCGAGCAGCGTCGTTCCGCGAAGAGGGACATCAACAGAAACTGACGGAGGTCCCCCGCGCGAATGGCGCAGGCCCCCAAAGCAGGGCCGTCGCCAAGACGAGCAGCACGAGCCGGCGTCGCAGACTTCTGCCAGACGCCGCCGACTCCTTAGCCGCGGAGCCGCCGAGTAGAGGCCGTCGAGGCGGGCGGCGAGCGTCGCCCATACGACGGCTCCGCCCGCGACCGCAGATAGTGTGAGGAGGGTTCGCGCCGGCATGTTACTCCTGAACCTGGCCGGTCGCCGGGCGCTCGGCTTGCGCCTTCCGCACAAGGGAAAGGCGAAGACGGCGGTCGGTCAGCGCGGCCACCGTAAAGCCGATCACTCCCGAGAGCACCGCAACCATACCGGGGATTGGATTGGCGAGTTTGGTCCAGCCATGGGTTGCTACGAAGTACACCAGCGTCAGCGCTGCAGCGATGGCGATTGCCAGGGCGAGCCGCGATCCATCGGTCCGTGTGGGCACGTCCTCAGTCCTCAGATCTGCGCCTTCATCCACTCCTTGGCAGCGAGGCAGTTAAGGTGGTTGGGCGGGACAATCAAGATACTATCGTCCGGCTCACGATACACCACTCAGGAGGAGCCTCCTTGGCGGACCTCGGAATCATCGGCTTCGGTCTATCCGGTAAAACGACGGTATTCAACGCCGTCACACGCGGCAAGGCCGCCACTGGCTTCGGTGGAGGCCAGGAGCCCAACCTCGGCGTCGTGAAGGTGCCCGATCCGCGTCTGGGCGTGCTGACGGAGATGTTCCACCCCAAAAAAACGACGCCGGCGGAAATCCGCTACGTGGATTTCCCCGCTGCCGGCGCCGCCTTCGGCCATGGCCAGGGCCCGGGCAGCCAGTTTCTGAACGAGGTCCGGCGCGTCGATGCCCTGATTCACGTGGTTCGCTCCTTCGAGAACGCGGGGGTGCCACATCCGGAGGGCTCGATCGACCCGGCGAGGGACATCGCGGCCATGAACCTCGAGCTCGCCTTCGCCGATCTCGCCCTGATCGAGCGGCGGCTCGAGCGCTTGGAGGCGGAGCTTCGCGCGGCGAAAGCGGGCGAGCGTATGGCTGGTGAGCGCGAGGTCGCGCTGCTGCGCCGCCTGCAGACCGGCCTCGAGGCAGAGGAGCCGATCCGTGTCCAAACCCTCAGCGCGGACGAGCGCAGGTTGATCGCCTCCTATCGATTCCTCACCGAGCTGCCGCTGCTGATCCTGTTGAACGTCGGCGAGGACGATCTGCAGAATCGTGCGGCGCTCGAATCGGACTACCAGGGACGATTCGGGGGACTCAAGTCGCAGGTAGCCGCCTTCTGCGGCCGGCTCGAGATGGAGCTGCTGGAGCTGGCCCCCGCGGAGGCCATGGAGTATCGCGCCGAGCTTGGTCTCGAGGAGGAGACGGGCCTCGATCGCGCCATTCGGCTCTCCTACCACCTGCTGGGGCTCATCTCCTTCCTCACCGCGGGCGAGGACGAGGTGCGTGCTTGGACGGTGTCGGAGGGAGCGGCCGCGCCGCAGGCTGCGGGCAAGATCCATACCGACTTGGAGCGCGGCTTCATCAGGGCAGAGGTTGTCCGCTACGAAGACCTTGTCACCGCGGGCTCACTCGCGGAGGCACGTAAGCGCGGTCTTCTCCGCACCGAGGGCAAGAACTACGTCGTCCAGGATGGCGACGTCGTCAACATCCTCTTCAACGTGTGATGTTTCCGCTCCGTCTTCTGGACCCACCGGTCGGCTGGCTCCGTAGTCGGATTAGCTGAGTGGAAGAAACCTCCGAGCCTCGACATCCACCGATTCCATCGCAGATGACGCTTCGGGAATTCGGAGCCTCTGTCATGCAATGGGGTGCCGGCGATGCAGCAGCGGTCTCCCGTATCAACACAATTACCCTCGGCTGGTGGCGTAACTCTGCTAATGGCGGTGACATGGAGGGACTTCAATAGGCAGGTATACGATATGAATCCAGGAAACCCGAGTGCTAGGGGCCGGATGGTGCTCATGGACTTCTGTGCAGAGCTGCTTGAGGGGTCGACATAGCATGGAAACGGCCAAACTGACACATGAGACACGCCTGCGGGTCACCAATCCCGACACGACGGAGGCCACGCTGCTACTTGAACCATGGGGAGAGACCTATGCTATGCCTGCCGGAGGCGTCTTCGAGGTCCATGCCGAGGGCCCTGAGGGTGGCGCTATGGAGGTGGCAGTCGAGAAGAGCGTGGTTGCCGTTTGGGCATGGCCCGGGTCTACTGTGCGACTGTTCCAGGGCGAGACCGAGCTGGGAGGGGATTCGCGCAGACCCGCCGTTCCGTATGAGTCAGCTAAGCCTCCGATCCTCCCGCGCCTAGCGCGAACTGGCGCTGCCGCGAAAGGGGAAGACCGTCTCCTCGATCAGAAGCGGGGACGGCGAATCAGTCTGACGGTTACTGACCGGGAGTTTGAGACTATCAAAAGACTGGCCCGAGCGCGATTCATAAGTGTGAGGCAGCTCATACGACTGCGCGTTCTGCGGTTGCTCCTTGAGCACGGCGCCGATTAACGAGTAGAGCGCGTCGGCCTGTTGACGCAGGTACCAATCATTGCCTCTAATTCGTGGCACTGACGAGTCATCGTGCTCGCTTGTCCCGTCGGAGGGAGACCGCGTGCAGATTCGGGGTAATCAGCTCCCGCTCGTGCTCCTCATCGACCTCGACGACACCATCATCGATGACTCTGGCAACCCGGCTACCGTGGAACGCCTGTGGCGTGCCGCCTGCGACGAGCCCGCTGTTCTTGCCGGACTCGATCCAGATGCTCTCTACCAGACGATCGAGAGATACAGGACCTGGTACTGGGCGGACCCCGAACGGGCACGAGTTGGGCGTGCCGACCTACGTGCCGCAGGCGCCCATTTCGTCGATCAGGCGCTGCGCACGCTCGGGGTAGCTGATCCGGGCTTCGCCCGCAGGATAAGCGACGACTATCGCGACCGCCGCGACGCGGCGCTCTGTCTCCTTCCTGGCGCGCTAGCCGCGCTGCAGGCGTTCGTCGCACGTGGGTGCCGCCTTGCCATGGTTACGAATGGCGCTGCTTCCCATCAGCGCGCCAAGATCGCCCGTTTCGGCCTCGACCAGTATTTTGCCCATATCCAGATTGAGGGTGAGTTCGGCGTGGGCAAGCCTGCGCCCGAGGTCTATTGGCATGCGCTCACGCAGCTCGGTGCGAGACCAGCGGATGCGTGGATGGTTGGCGACAATCTGGAAGCAGATGTGGCCGCCCCGCAGCGCCTCGGCATCCGCGGCATCTGGGTCGATCGATATGACGACGGGCTGCTGCCGGAGTGCGGTGTCCACCCTGACCGGGTTATTACTGCGCTTGACCAGCTACTTCCCATCGCGCCCAGCGTTTGAGACGCGACTTGAGAGGCGGCTTTGGAGCAACATTGATCGCCGGCTGACGAGCACTTGGTCTGTTTTGCGATCGACGGCCGCGAATAGGTCAGTCGCAGAGGCGCGCGACGCCACGTCGCGCAGCCTTGGCTCGGCATCGGCTGTCGAATCACCTCGCCGAGATATACCGCGAGGGCTGAGGATGATCCGGTAATGGTCCGTAATACCCCTCCCGACAATCGCCTCTTCACCGAGGGCCACGATATCGGCGTTCAACGGTGCGAGGGTTCCCACTCGCACATCGCCGTAGTGAATCGGTAACTCTACCTCCGATCCGTCGGCAAGAGCCCAGCTTCGATACGCGTCTGGTGGGTAACCGCTAGTGATCAGGCCCAAGGGCACGGCGACGTCGCCATCGGAGCAATGATCAGAACCTGTGGATGGTCCTCGGCGGGGTGAAGTGAAAGGGCGCACCTTCCCGAGGAAGATCGATAGCCCATAGCAAGTCTGATCATGTGCCGGCGTTGGCGCGCCGGTCGGGAAGGTACGCCCATGCTCAAGGTAGTCCACGACGAGGCCGAGCCCAACGAGGCGAGCGGTTCGGTGCTCGATGAGATCGTGCGCGAGGCTGCGAGGCAGATGCTCGCGGTCGCCCTGCAGGCGGCTGTCGGCCTACATCGACCCTGGTGGTTCTGCTGGCGCGATCGGTGCTGGTCATGGCGCTGTTCACGCTGGTGCGACGCGGCACTGGCTCCGGCACGGCGGGCGGGCTCGCCGTGCTGCTCTACGCCGCGAGCCCGCAGTTCTACTTCCTCGAGGCCCAGTTCTCCCACCAGGCGATGGCCACGGCGCTGCTGGCCCTGGCGTGCCTGCTGGTGCGCAGCTTCGACCGGGGGTCGCCCGCCTCGGCGCGGCGTCGCGACTCCCGCAGGACCGCCGCGGAGACCCCGAAGGTGTCGGTGGACACCAGCACGCGGCCCACGCCGAGCGCTCCGGCGGCGGCCGTCAGCCGGACCACCATGCTGGCCTTCTCGGCGTTGGGGACACGGACGCGCTCGCGACGAGCCGCCGGATGTCACGGCCCGACATCGGGTTGGCGATGACGCCGACCGTGACGCCGCCCACCAGCCGGTGGCGGCTCACCCGCCAGCCGTTGGCGTGCTGCTCACCCATCGCCCTCCCGGCCCGCCGCCGTCGCGCGCGCCGATGTAGTTAGCTATCTCCATTCGCGTGGCATAGGTCTTCGGTCCCTGGTTCGATGGGAACGTTGGCCCGCTTGGGGATGTCTGGCGTGTAGCCCGTCGCCGCGACGAACTGCCGCTTGTCCGGTGTCCCACGCGTCAGCATGGCTGCGCTTTATGTGCCGTCTCACCTTTTCAAATGGCGTCGCGGTCTGCGGCTGACAGCCCGCCTGGCGGACGCGGCTAAGAAGGGTTGACTCTGTGATTATATCGTTCCAATATTTGGAATGATACAATGCTGCGGGGGACGAGAGGTGAGCGATGCGTCTTGCACGGAATCAGCTGGAGGTTCTCAACCTCCTTGCTGCTGTTGACCGCGAGATGGCGGGGATTGAGGTTGCTGACGCGGTCGGTGGCTTAGGCCGAAGCAGTGCCTATGCCTCCCTGGCGGCGCTGCAGCGGGACGGTATGGCCTCTGCTCGTTGGGATGTTAGTGGGCCTCGCCCACGCCGCATGTTCAAAGTCACGCCGCTGGGCAAGGAAGCGCTCGCCACGGAGAAGGCGAGAGCAGAGACGAACTACGGCTGGCTCGCGCCGCGCACATCGTAGGGAAAGACATGGAGGACTCGGCTCATGCTGAAGCAGATGGTCGTGCTGGTTGACGGGAGCCTGCTTGCTGGCGCTGTGTTCGTCCTGCTACGGCAGGCGAGGGCGTCGCTGAGCGAGATGCGACAGTGGTTCTCTCCCGAGGTACTGGCCGCGCTCCACGAACATTTTGCGTGTGAAACGCATGGCGTCAGCCGCGTCCGCGCACTGGCCCGGGCCGTGCTCTTCACAATAAATGTTCCAACCATCATGCGGTGTCTGGCGCAGGCCGAGCAGGACCCCAGGACCCAAACCGCCCGGGGTGATCTTCTAGCGGAGGCTGAATGATGGTAGTGTCTCGCGTACGGCTCCCCATGGTGGCCATCTTCCTGCTTGGCGTGACCGTTGGCGTCCTGAGTCTAACCGCGCCACGGCGGGGCGCTGGTCCGGTGGCGCACGCCCAAAGTGCTGGATGTACCAACGCCACCTTCAAGGGCATGTACGGCGTCTTAGGGCAAAGCTATTTGCCCACCGGTGTGGGCAACTCGTCTTCGACGGCGCCACTGCAGCTCGCCGGCGTCTTTGTGGCGACGGCGGATGGAGCGGGAGGCCTCACCCTCGGCGGCTTCATGAATCCGAACCCACCAACGGGCACCTATACCGTGAATCCTGACTGCAGCTTCAGCGTTACTGTCGTGGTGCCTGAAGGCCAGAGCATCGCTATCGGTAGCTCAGCCGCGCTCGGCGTGTTGGTCGATGGCGGGAAGCGATTCTATGTCGCGAGTACGGACCCAAGCAGTCCGAAGTACTTCATTGGTGAGCGGCAGTAGAAGCGGCCGGAACAGTAGGCATCGGGCGCTTGTCATAGAGACCGTAGTTAAACTGCATGTTCCAGGATAATATGGCTGCGTGATATAATCTTAACTATATGCCACAACAAGCTATTATTCCTCTGGCCATCATTCTGCCACTTTTAGCATTCTACCTTTGGATGTTCCGGCATATGCTCAATAATGACAAATTGATGAGCAGTCCGTGGATGTTCTTCGGCATCATGACGCCTGACAGTTCCCTGAGCAACTTCCGATATCAATGGACCATAGCATTTGTTTTCATGAATGTCTTCGCTGCCGCTCTCTATTACTTCAGCGAGTATAGAAACAGCTATTAACCAGCTATCAAAGCCGTATTCGGAATTATTGACGACAAACCCGCAGCATGCCTTGTCTGGGGGAGACGGCGAGCTGCGGGTACCCCGATAGGGAGAGGAGCGGAGGCATGACCACAGCTCACACCGATGCGACAGGCCTTGACCGCTATGCCGCCCGCGTTGATGCGGTGCTGGCCCAGCGCACCCGCCTGCGTGGCCCACAACCCAAGGCTGACCTCTTCGCGGGCCTGCCCGCCGACCATCCACTGCTGACGGCGGACCCCCGCCGTCCACTGAATGCCAACCTGCAGATTCTGGCGTCGTACGTTGAGCCAGACGACGTCATCATCGACGTCGGCGGCGGCGCCGGCCGGGTCTCGCTGCCGCTGGGCCTGCATTGCCAAGCGGTCATCAATATCGACCCTTCCGCTGCCATGGGGGCCGCCTTTGCTGCCGATGCCGCTCAAGCCGGCATGACGAACGTCCGCTTCATCGAGAGCGACTGGCTCAGCGTCGACCCGCCCACGGGGACGGTGGCGCTGGTCAACCACGTCACTTATTTCATCAGGGACATCGTGGCGTTCCTTGAGAAGCTGGAACGACTGGGCCGGCGGCGCGTGCTCATGACGGTCATTAGCCCGCCGCCCCCCTCCTATCACCGGATGCTCTACCCGCTTGTCTATGGCGAGGAGGAAGTAGTCGTCCCCGGGCACGTCGAATTGGCCAATGTCCTCTGGGAGCTGGGCATCCTGCCCGATATCCGCGTGCTGCCCCTGCCGCCGCCGTTGCCGTGGGTGGCGGCCAGGAACCGTGAGGAGGCGATTGCCGGGGCCGTCATGGCGTTTGGCTATGAGCAATGGGCCCACTGGCCGATCGAACCGACGCTTGTGCAGCGGGTGCGCGCGGTTGTTCAAGCGCGCTTTGAGGACCTATTTGTGGAAGGCACGGATGGTATCACGCCGCGCTGGCTAACTCCGGGGCACGAAATCCTCTTGACTTGGCAACCGACGGGCTGATTGCTTGTCTTTGTCATCCCCGTGAGCCGGTCCAGCACTGAAGTGTTTGCTCCGGCTTTGTTTTTCAACGGGCTGGGTCGTTCTCGGAACGTGACCGGACGGCGATCGTTATCAGGAGTGATCGGTGACGCTTGCTATCGGCGTGGCTACGCTCACGCAAAGTCGCTTTTTGAACTGCCTGGTGTGGGAGATGACGAGTTATTGTGTCTGGCTAAACAGCGGCTTGTTTCGCGCGGTCGACGAGCTCCGGGCCGATGAGCACCTTGCCGGCGTGGTCGGTCTGGCCTAATGCCCAGCCTTCGACCGATTCCGGCCCGTCCTCTAGGTTCTCGGACGGCGCGCTTCACCATCGCGAGCGCCTCTTCCTCGGTCGGGAAGGTGTCTTGGTCGCTCCGCCCTAAACGGGTATTACTAAGTGTACACAGGCCGCCAAGGTCGCCGGCTCGCCCCAGATGGTGTAATGCTCTTCGGCTTCGCCGTTCCGTTCGACGCGTATGGCCCTACCCGTGTTCGGTGGGAGCTGCAACCGTCTCCGGGATACGCGTTTCCGCAGCCGCTGACAAGGGTCACGATCGTCATCTGACAAGACCCGCCTGATTCCTCCGGCTTGACCCATGCGGATACCGGTATATGATTGCGCCATGGCACGAGCAGCGACGACGTCGGACGTCTTCAACGCGATCGCCGAGCCGCAGCGCCGGGAGATCCTGGTGCTGCTGCGGGCGGGTGAGCGGCCGGTGACCGAGTTGGCCCAGGAGCTGGGGATGACCCAGCCGGGGGCGTCCAAACACCTGCGGGTGCTCCGGGAGGTCGGACTGGTGCGGGACCGCAAGGCAGGCAAGCAACGCCTGTACGGCCTTGACGCCCGCGGGCTGCGACCGGTTCACGAGTGGACCGGCGGGTTCGAGCGGTTCTGGAACGAGAGCTTCGACCGGCTGGACGAGTACGTGCAGGACCTCAAGCAGGCAAGGCAGGAGGAGTAGCTGATGAGCGCGACGGGACGAGGAGCGCCGGTGCAGTCCGCGACG
>Ga0193751_1000250_pt1 | contig 47235 bp, 49 predicted proteins | sample L1c2metaG_FD_143050 | JGI IMG/M metagenome (GOLD analysis project Ga0193751, IMG submission 143050) | Soil microbial communities from a riparian zone of the East river system, Colorado, United States - L1c2 | ecosystem: Environmental > Terrestrial > Soil > Riparian zone | place: USA: East River...
TGTCGGCGCGGTGAAGGTCGGTGACGCCGGACAATCAATCGTGGCATTGGCGCCCGCAGCCCCGATCGTCGGCGGAGTGTTGTCGCGCACCGTGATCGTCTGCTGCACCGTCCCACTGGTGTTACCGCAGGCGTCTGTGGCATGCCAGGTCCGTGTCTCGGAGTAAGTCCCAGCACACGTCCCATTCACTGTGGTGTCGTTGCCGACCTGCGTTACCGTTGCGGTGTTGCACGAATCACTCGCTGTCGGCGCCGTGAAGGTCGGGCTAGCCGGACAATCAATCGTGGCGTTGGCGCCTTGTCCGCCAATCGTCGGCGGGCTGTTGTCACGCACCGTGATCATCTGACTCACATTCCCGCTGGTGTTCCCGCAGCCGTCCACCGCATGCCAGGTCCGGGTCTCGGAGTAAGTCCCAGCACACGTCCCATTCACTGTGGTGTCGTTGCCATTCTGTACCACCGAGGCAGTGCTGCACGTATCAGAAGCTGTCGGTGCGGTGAAGCTCGGTGTGGCCGGACAGTCAATCGTGGCGTTGGCGCCTTGTCCGCCAATCGTGGGCGGGGTGTTGTCACGCACCGTGATCGTCTGACTCGCATTCCCGCTGGTGTTCCCGCAGCCGTCCACCGCATGCCAGGTCCTTGTCTCGGAGTAAGTGCCAGTACACGTCCCATTCACTGTGGTGTCGGCACCATTCTGTACCACTGAAGCGCCGCTGCATGTGTCAGAGGCCGTCGGCGCGGTAAAGGTCGGGCTAGCCGGACAATCAATGGTGGCGTTGCTGCCCGCACTGCCAATCGTCGGCGGCGTGTTGTCGCGCACGGTGATCGTCTGACTCACAGTCGCGCTGGTGGCGCCGCAGGTGTCCGTTGCTCTCCAGGTTTTGGTCTCGGTGTAAGTGCCAGTACAAGTCCCATTGGTAGTGGTATCGCTTAGCTGGTTCACCGTCGTGCCGAATCCGCACGAGTCAGAGGCCGTCGGCGCTGTGAAGGTCGGTGAGGCCGGACAGTCAATGGTGGCGTTGCTGCCTTGTCCGCTGAGCGTCACCACGCATGATCCTCCACCTAGAGGTTTTAGCGCGTACAAAATGGCCGCCCACTGCTTGCTGGCGTTGATTGCCGCCGTTCCATTGCCCGTGGTGCCGGTACCCGGTTTTATCGCCCATCCGGCACCGATCGCTTTCGTGTTGGTGCCCGGGGTGAACGTCTGGTATAGAGCGCCCGGTGTTGTCGTCGTAAACGAAGTAAAGAATGCGTCAGTTTGCGTCGCGCCAAACATCACGACCGCATCATTAGCAAAGTTGGTGCTTATCGCAGGAGCCGTGGCAGTAGCTGAATTTCCTGTCCCCCAGGTGCCTACAACGTCGAAAGGCGAAGCGGTGTCAGTATTTGCAAATGCAGCAATCGCGCCTTCAGCATTTCCACTGGTTGCCCAGGTAAAAGTATAACTCGTGGTGACGTTTTGGTCCGTTGCGTCCGCGATCTTATAAAGCAGGGCGGCCGTACGAGGACCAGCAAACGCCGTTGAAGTGAGATTCGTCCACCCGGTCGAAGTAGGGGCGGTACCGCCCTTGTCCAGCTCAAAGTGGGCGATCATCACATCGCCCACGCTAACACCAATCGGCTTGGCGATGGCCATCGTTGTGAGATTACCAACGTTATTCACGTTCGCGCTGCCGCCCCGCTGGAAGATGGCGCCGCTGCAGGTGGTGTTGCTGGTGACCAGGATTGCCGGGGTTGAGTCGATTTCGGTGACCGCGCCGCCGCCGCCGGCGTGGGAGCCGGTTGTGAATTCGGAAATGCCCGTAGTGCTCGTCGCGGTGACGTTGCTGTAAGTAAAGTGAAATCCGTTAGTGTCGCCAGCGGTGGCGAGGGTGAAAGTCACCGTGATGGTATTGCCGCTGACTGCGGTCGAGGCGATGGTCACTCCTGTGCCATCGGCCACAGCAGCACTGACAAAGCCGGGGTTACCTGCATTGGTAGTTTGCGGCGTTGACCAACCGGCTGGAACCACCACCTGGACATACGAACTCGCGGCGAAAGTCGCGTTCGGACTGCGAAAGTCGAAGCGGAAACTGTTGCCAGTGCTGGAAGGCGCGGCGATGGCCGGGTTCACCTGCATGTCACCGTCACCGTTATTGTCCTTGAACGTGGCCGACGCGGTGAGCTGGGAGGTTTCGCCGGTGGCGGTGGCCAGGAACGAGGCACCTTGAAAATCTGAGGAGAAGACGTACCAGCTTGTGTCGAATTCGCCGTTCGCGTCGGCGACTACGGTCCACGGGTCGAACGACTGTTGGTTGGGGTCTGTTTCGACCACAAGCATGTCCACCGTTTCGCCCGGCTCGAATCCGCTGCCGTGGAAATAAACATAGGTGAAGGGCTGGTACTCCTGGTGGTCGGTGCTGAGGGTTGCGTCGTTAGGCACCTCGGGGTTGTGGGCTGATTCAGCGCGGGCGGTGGCCAGATTAAATACCTGCGTGTTGAGCGGTTCGTAGAGCTTTTTTCCAAAGTGGGCCGATTTACGCAGGTTGGCTTTCTCGGCTGGCGTCAGGTCGGCTGCCGTTAGCGGCTCGGCGGTTTGGGTCTGCGCCTGGTCGGTTTGGGTCTGATCCTGGGCGGTTTGAGTCTGGTCCTGGGCCGCGTTCGCTTGTGAGTCGGCCGGTGGGTTGGCCGGAGCGTTGGCCGGATGCTGCGGGCCACTGGCCAGGGGCCCCATCAAGCTAAGCAAGGTTAAGGTGATCAGTTGCAGCGCCACGACCAGGGCTGCGCCACCGCCTTTTCTGATCGTGCGTCGGATTAGTTTTGGCATATTTTAGCTATTGTTGGGGTGAGATTCTTTGGCCGATGTTGCAGCCGATCGAAAACAAGGTTGGCGTCTGACACAGACGCCCTACAATTTTCGCGTTATCTGCAGGGGGTTTCTGTGAAACGGCGGACATTGGGGTATTTTTTGTAATTATTGTCAAGGCTTAATTTTTGGGTCGCGCTGAGAGGGCGTCCTAGAGGGACCAGGGGGAACAGATCTAGGGAGGACTTGTTGGGGATTGGTTAGGCTTAATCATTGTACTACGGGAATCGCGGGGCGAAGTTCCGGAAAAAATTTCATGTCGTGGCGTTTGTTCCTAGTTGAGCGCACGAGGTCGCAGCAGAAATGGCATCGAGAAGAGTGCGGTCGTGCACTGGTTTGCGAAGGAAAGCTGATGCGCCGCTTGCCATGGCGCGGTCGCGGGCGTTCGGAAAATCGTGACCGGTAACAATGATGACGGGAAGCGCTGCGCATTTTAGGGCGAGATGCGCTTGCACGTTGAACCCGTCCATGTGCGGCATGTTCAGATCAAGGACCACGCAATCGGGCAGGCTCGTCTCGAGCGATTTCAAAAATTCAGCGCCGGACCCGAACATCTCCACGCTCAGGCCGACGGAACGCATTAAGCGCATCAGTGCTTTGCGGACGGGTTCTTCATCGTCAACGACCGCGATGAGCAGATGCGTTTTGTTCACGAGCGCGCAAGAGTAACAAGTCGAGGCAGTCCGCGCAATTAGACCTTAGGTTATTATACCTAAGTATATTATACTTTAGGCTAGTATGTCGTGTCAGTTGAGAGTTGGGCGTTGAGCGTGGGGCGTTTCCGCTTCGAGTCTTCGCAGCGCCCGCGATTGCTGAGCCTCTTGAGGATTGTGTTGCGCCAAAGGCGCATTTCACTGCGAGCCTGGGGCAACGCCCTAGGAACCAGATCATCCAAAAGAAGCGCCAGCGCTGAAAGCGCGACTCACTTTCGGCCTTAGCACAAAGAGGCTGCATGAATCGCGCTTTCAGCGCTTTTTCATGTGGGGCATCAAATTCGTGGGGCGATGCCCCACGCTTCAACTGAACTAGCGCCTCTGGCGCTAAACAGAGCAAAGGTGACAAAGCTGGGGCGAACTACTCACTATTTCCTCTAATCCCGCAACGCTCCGTCAATCGCGCCAACTTTGCGACTGATTGCATCTTCATTTTCGCCATCACGCGGGAGCGATGCATTTTGACTGTTGCTTCAGTGATGCCCAGGTCACGGGCAATTTGTTTGTTCAACTTGCCGGAGACGACGTGCTCGAGCACTTCCCGCTCGCGCGGTGTGAGCCTGTCGAGACACGCACGGATTTCGGATAGTGCGGCATGTTCCCGGCGGGCGACAGCATCTCTTTGAATGGCTGCGCGAACAGCTGTCAGCAGATCTTTGTCCTTCACGGGTTTCGAGAAGAAATCAAACGCGCCACCTTTCATCGCCTGCACACTCTTGGAGACATCACCGTGACCGGTGAGGAAAATAATCGGCAGGATACAGCCTTTCTCGCCCAGTGCCGTTTGGAGCTGAAGGCCATTGAAGCCGGGCATCGCGATATCAAGCACGAGGCATCCGGGCGTGGCTGGATCGTACTGGGCGAGAAATTCCCCGGGCGAGGCAAAAACCGCCACGGCAATGCCGGCCGAACGCAGCAAACGCGAAACAGCTTTCCGTACCGCGTCGTCGTCGTCCACGACAAACACGGTAAGGCTAGAGGGAGGAGGCATTAGTTGCTCAGTGATTCACTGCCTCCTTCCGACCCAACTATGGGTAGGCTAAAATGAAATGTCGCGCCGCGGTCCGAATTATTCGTGGCCCAGATTTCCCCTCGATGCGCGTCAATGATGGTGCTGCAGATGGAAAGACCAAGCCCCATTCCCTGCTTTTTCATGGTGAAGAAACGCTCGAAGACTTGTTCTAGTTTTCCCTCCGGAATGCCGCCGCCGCGATCCGTGACGGATATTTGCACTGTGCCGTTCTCCGATTTAGAAGCAATGAGCAGTTGGCGCTCCGACGAATTGTGATTGTTCATCGCTTCGCAGGCATTCAGCACCAGGTTAAGCAATACCTGTTGAAGCTGGACCCGGTCGCCTGTGACTGCGGGCAAATTCTGCGCAAGCTTAGTATCCACGGTTACGTTTTGATTGATGAGATCGTTGCGCATTAGTTTCAGGACGTCCCGTACTACTTCGTTCACATCGACATCATCGCAGTGCTTTTGCGGTTCCTCTTTTCTAAGTAGCAGGCGCAGGCGGTGGATTACTTCGCCAGCGCGTTCGTCTTGGGTTACAATGTCATTGAGAATCTCGCGTATCTCATTAAGATCGACATCATCACGGGCTAGGAATCGCTGGGCAGCCTGAGCGTTACTGAGAATGGCGGTAAGCGGGTGGGTTAGCTCGTGCGCAAGCGAGCTGGAAAGTTCCCCCAGCGTGGTCACACGCGCGAGGTGCGCCAGGTCGTGCTGCTGTCGCGCCGCCTCTAATTCGGCCTGCTTCCGCTCAGTAATGTCAACAATAGAAGCCAACACGAGCAGCCCTTTAGATGTGTGAATGGGACTGAGCCCGATTTCCACCGGTACCTCGCTTCCGTCTTTGCGTCGCCCAAAGAGTTCCCGTCCTGCGCCCATCGGGCGAGCTTGAGCGTCAGAAAAGTAATCATGCCGAAAGTTCCGGTGATCAGAGCGGAGTCGCTTGGGGACGAGCATCTCAACGGATTGGCCAAGGAGTTCCTCGCGCGAGTAGCCGAATGTTTTCTCGGCCTGTAGATTGGCCAAAGTGATCCGGCCTTCCTTATCTACCATGATCATTGCGCTGGGGGCTGCTTCGACCACCCGGCGGAAGCGCTCTTCCCCGAACTGCAACTCCCGAGCGAGATGCGCAACTTGAGCCATATCGTTACTCAGCTCATAGCCCATCGCCGCCACGATCCCCGTATATGTGAAGCCGAGGAAAAAGGGGATGTCAATGGCGCCCCAGATCACCAGCGGGACGTGCCACGCCAGGATCGCGCCGAAGATCATGCTACCGCCGACGAGCAATGCGCGTCGCCGATCACCGCGCCGCCAGACGGTAATTGTGGCATCTACCGAAAAGATAACCAGCAAGAGCAGACTAACCTGGCTAAGTAAACCCCAGGGATTCGGCACGCCGACGGGCACTGAAACGATGTCGCCGCCCCATGGAAAGTGGCGGATGTCTGTAATTGCCCGGAAATTGATACTCACCGGAAAAGTGAAATTGAGGATCAGTACCAGCGTCCGCAGGCCATAGATGCTCCACGCCAGCCATGCTCGTCCGGCGTGCAGATAGAGTCGCACGAAAGCCACGAATGACAGCGTCAGCACCCACACGGGCACATGTATCCAGCGTATCAAAGCTTGGTACTGCTCCACCGTCTGGGCATTCATCATCCATAACTCGAATACAGAAATGGCCGCCGCCGCGATCGCGCTACAGGAAAACAACAAATGCACCCAGCTCTCGCGCTGTTTGCACCAGACCGCGCAATAGAACGCCGCGAGCGTCAAACATCCAGCCACATTTATCGACCAGGCGACGGTGATCCAACTCATCGGATAATGGCGACTAACTCTGAGTTTTTATTTATTAGTTGGGTCGCGAACCTAACAGAAGGCCATTTGCCAACGGAAAACCGAGTCGCAAATGCGAATATCTTGATCCGGGGCAGCTTGATATTCCCCTTTTTGTTAAAAATCCCCCTTTTAAACATGTTCTCCTAGAACTGCGAAGAGAAGTTCTCAAAAACTGAACAATTCTCTTCTCGTCCATTGTCCACCTATTCCTACGGAAATAGTGGAATGAAGTTCCGAAAAAGATTCGCCTTCGGTGAGAAATTCGAACGGATTGGAGGTTTGGTTCGAGGACGTGCGTTTCCAAAATTAAAGAAATGAAAGCACGGAGCGTGGTTGTCCTTAAACTGCCGGCGCGCTATACATCAAACCTCGAACATCAAACCATCCATCAGGCGGGAGAACAGCTCTGGAGGGAACTAGGGGGAACAGATCTAGGGAGAACAGATCTAGGGGGGCAGATCTAGGGGGGCAGATCTAGGGGGGCAGATCTAGGGGGACTTGTCAGGGATTGGTTAGGCTTAATTGTCCAGGTGCCCGCGACTGCCGCCTTCACGCGGCTACGGCGTGCCAAGGTGGCTGCCAAGTTGGTTCGCATAACTTCGCCTACCATGGATGCGGGGAACCAGACGCGCTGCCCAGACGTTGTGAAAAGCTGTGCAGTTATTGTCGTGCGATACGAAAGCAATCGCTTCAGCGTTCGCCGCGGCGAACGCCCTGCAGGCATCTGGTCGCCGCGGCGACCTACAGCGTGCTGGGGGAGACAGCCGCTGCTGGGGAATCTTGCGCGCGACACCTCCCGGGGTGTGCCAGAAGGTCGAACGGACGGGCAGTGTGGTTCGAAGAAACGCGCTCTCAAGCACGGAGTGTCCTTGTCCTTAAACTGCTTGTAAAGAAATAATGCGGTTTTTCAGGTAAGGAATGGTTCCTGATCTTTCATTACAAATCCCCTTAAGGGCATATGTGAACAGGGGTGAACAGGATGGCGCGTTTCGATGTGTGAAAAGGCTCTTAGGTAAGACTAACGACGAATGAACAGCGCGGCGCAGCTGCAACTCAATCTTCCTACAGAAGGAAACGAAGCTAAGGAAGAGCTTGTGGAGGATCTCTTTTACAAAAGGAAACCAAGGTAACGAAAGTTTTTGCAGCCGGGCAAGAACGGAGTCTTTGTTTTCTTCGCTATCTTCTGTTCAACTGAAACAGACTACAGAAGGAAACGAAGGCAAGGAAGGCAGGTCTGCTCCAGCAAAAATACAATCTTTGTTTTCTTCGTTGTCTTCTGTTTAAAATCTTCTGCGATGCATCCACTTTATGAGAAGGCGGACAAACTCAGCTCCGAAGTCATCGGCGCGGCAATCGAAGTCCACCGGGAAAAAGGGCCAGGGCTGATCGAGTCGATCTACGAGCGATGCATGCTGCGCGAACTGGAACTGCGCTCGATTCCGGCAACAACACAAAAACTGGTTCGCGTGAAATATAAGGGCCTTGTCTTCGATGAGCCGCTGCGTTTTGACCTTCTTGTGGACGACCGTCTGTTGGTGGAGTTAAAAGCGGTCGAGATTTTGCATCCGGCCAGCAAAGCGCAACTCTTCAGCTACATGAAATTGTTGGATATTCCAATCGGGTTGCTGATCAATTTCCATGAGCCGCTTCTCAAAAACGGAATTTCTCGAATGATTTTGCCTGGAGCAAATCAAATGGAAGACGAAAGCAAAGATATCTCACTTTAAATTTTGGCCCCAATCTGATCCCAGGTCACACGGCCTTTGTTCTCTTCGTTATCTTCTGTAAGAAATTCGCCATCAAGCGGCGGGGAAACGGACTACCTTCTTTTTGCTTTTGGCGTAGAGGGTCTTGGGCGGCAAAAAAGTTAGCTCTACGTATTTCGCGGCCAACTCAATCAGATCCCGGCTGCATTTCAGACCGAGCTTGTGTTTAATATTCTCGCGATGGGTCTCGATGGTTTTTACACTCAGGTTTAGCGACTGAGCTATTTGCCGATTGCGAAGCCCCGAGCCTAACAAATTGAAAATGTGCATTTCGCGATCGGATAGAGTTTCAATGCCAATCGTAGGACGCGCCGAACGCGCCTCTGCTCGCGACTCCAACGATTTTGTGAAGGCGCGCATCGCCACATCGCGGCTGACGTAAATGTTGCCAGCCAGAACTTCGTGAATGGCGACCAACAGCTCTTCCGCGGGCGCGCTTTTCATCATGTAACCGGCTGCGCCCGCGCGCAGGGCGCGCTCTGCGAAGATTGCTTCCTCAAAGGCAGAATAGACAAGGACCAGCAGGCCGGATTGTTGTGCCTTGAGTGCCTTCACAAATTCCAAGCTGTCGCCAGTGCCCAGGCGCAGGGCAATCAGCAGCAAGTGAGGCTTGGATTCGGCGATCTTGTCGCGTGCATCCCGAATATTGTCCGCTTGCCCACAGACAATCATATCCGGCTGAGAATTGAGATAATCGCTGATCCCGCGGCGAAGCAGCGGATGCTCCTCCAAAATCAGGATGCGTGCTCTGACCGGATTCTTGACCGGGTCTGACATGGTTTGTGCGGAAATTGGCGCTTTTTGCCATTGAGGCGCCCCTCATGTCAAGCATTTAGAATAAAAAGTTTTTTGTAGGATATGGCCCTATGATGACGCAGATCAATTAAAAAAGAGATCCACTCACAACCCGGTTGGGCAATCGATAAATTCGCCTGGGATTTTGAATCGCCGGGACAAATGCGCGGCCAGCGCTTTTACACCGAAGACTTCGGTGGCGTAATGTCCACCGAGCAGAAGGTTCATGCCGAGCTCTTCAGCGGCAACAGCTGCCCAGTGCGGAGCTTCGCCAGTGATAAAAGTGTCGATGTTTTCCTGCGCGACCCGGTAGATCTCTGAGCCGGCGGCGCCGGTCACAATGCCGATCGTGCGCGTTTGCTTCGGGCCGAAACCGAAAATTTTGACCTGGCCGGCCAATGCACGTCGCAATTTACGAACGAGCTCGCTACGCGGCATTGACACGCGCACTTTCAATCCGATCGGCTGGCCTTTTTCCTCCAGAAATGGTTGCGCCAATTTGGAGTGCGGCGACATGTCGCCGCTCTTGAAAGCGCGGACATGTCCGCGCACTCCAAAAAGCGCGGCGACGAGCTGCGCGTTGTTGCCAACTTTCGGATGGATATCCAGAGGAAGGTGCGCGCTGTAAAGCGCGATATCGTTTTCAAAGGCGAGCTGCAGTTGCCGGCGCAACGCGCTTCTCACCGGTTGCAGGCCGGGCCAGAACAAACCGTGGTGGACGATCAAAAGATCGACTTTCTTCTTTGCGGCCTCGGTCAAAACGCGCGTCGAAACATCGACTGCCGCGCCGAGCCGCGTGACGCGGCCTGAATTCTCAATTTGCAGACCATTGAGCGCGTTGTCCCAATCGCCCACGTCGCGAATGCGCAGGAAGCGGTCGGTATAACTCACGATGTCCGTAAGCGAAGCCATTCTAGAATTTCAAAGCATTATGAACCACGGATAACGCGGATGGCACAGATAATTGACAGAACAAATGCTTTTCATCTGCCGAATCCGTGTAATTCGTGGTCACGACATTTCGGGTCTGGTGTTTAGAAAAGGTAGGGCCGGCAGTCCTCTGCCCTCCGCAGATTTTTTCTGTCCGCGAATCACGCGAATTGACACGAATATTGGGAGAGGTTTCGTGCTGCCAAAGCTTCGCGAAGTGGCACATCGAATTCTTTGCTTCCTATTCGCGTTTATTCGCGTGTTTCGCGGGCACTATCCTTATGAACCATCCGCGCTATCCGTGTAATCGGTGGTTAATCCCATTAGATTCGTGTCCATTCGTGGTTAAGTTTTCTTGACGGATTCGGCGCGCCTTGTGAACCTTCAACGATTCAAATGAGCGTGGAATACACGGACGCACCGGCGACTCGGCACGAACCGAGCGCGGGCGACACAATGCCGTGCCCGTACTGCGGACATCTCCTGGCAAAAGATGCACAAAGTTGTGATCGGTGCGATTGGAAGCGTAGAGCGACTGACACTGCCGAAGGCAAAGCGAGCGACGCAGTGGCGGTTATGTTCAGTATCATTCCGGGGTTGGGACACATTTACAAGGGACATATGTTAGCGGGCTTTCTCTGGATGGTGGGCGCGATCCCGGTTGGGATCTTTGTGCTGTTAGCTGCGTTCGCGTCTGCCGGTTGGGGTCTCGGTCTGTTTTTCTTTTACCTCGGCGCGGTAATGCTTCACGCCTACGGCGTGCATGATCGCGTCACGCCGCCGACAGAAGACGAAGGCGAAGAGTATTGAGCGAGTTGCAACGTTACATCGTTACATCGTTACAACGTTAAAGCGTTGAACCGTTGAAGCGCCAAAGGCGCAGCATTTTTTCTGCCCGCGAATCACGCGAATTGACACGAATCAAGGCAAAGGTTTCGCACCGCCAAAGCTCCGCGAAATCGATGATCGAATTCTTTGTTTTCCTATTCGCGTTTATTCGCGTGTTTCGTGGGCCCCATCTTTTTATGGACATCCGTGTCATCGGTGCAATCCGTGGTTCTCGCTTAAGAAATCTGCGTTAATCTGCGCAATCTGTGGACAAGTCATCCTGCCACCGCGGCGTGAATCTCTTCGAGAATTTCGCGCATTCCGTAGCGAAATTTCCAGTTTGGATAATGTGACTGAAACTTTCGCACGTCGCTAATCCACCAGATGTGATCGCCGATGCGGTTGGTTTCCTCATAGGTCCAGGTTAATTTTTTGCCGCTGATTTGTTCGCACATCTCGATGGCCTCGAGCATGGAACAGTTGCTATGCCGGCTGCCGCCGATGTTGTAAACTTCCCCGGCGCGCGGCGCGCGAATGAACTCCACGAATGTTTCGACCAGGTCGAAGCTGTGGATGTTGTCGCGCACTTGTTTACCTTTGTAGCCAAAAACGCGGTAAGGCCTGCCGCTCACGGTGCAGATCATCAGATATGAGAGAAAACCGTGCAGCTCCGTTCCAGCATGCGCAGGTCCCGTAAGACAACCGCCACGGAAAGATACCGTGGGCATTCCGAAATATCGCCCGTATTCCTGGACGAGAATGTCCGCGGCGACTTTCGACGCGCCAAAGAGGGAATGCTTCGTGTAATCGATGCTCATCGTTTCGGAAATGCCGGGCTCATATTCGTGGCCCGGCTCGATTTCCCAGCGTTTCTCCAGTTCGCGCAGCGGCAAACGATTCGGTGTGTCGCCATAGACCTTGTTCGTAGATGTAAAGATGAATGGCGCCTCCGGAGAAAAATTTCTTGCGGCTTCCAGCAGATTCAGCGTGCCATTCGCGTTGACAGTAAAATCGGTCTGCGGATCGCGCGCTGCCCAGTCGTGTGACGGTTGCGACGCGGTATGCACAATCGCGTCAATGGAGCCGCGATGCTGTTTGAACAGCTCCGTCACCGCGGCCGCGTCGCGAATGTCCAGATCGTGATGTTCGTACCCGGGAACATTCGCGATCAAATCGTCGCGCGTTTTTTTTGTCGAAGCTTCGGCGCCGAAAAACTTTTCTCGCATATCGTTGTCGATCCCGATCACGCGCGCGCCCTCGCCGGTGAAACGCTTGACCGTTTCCGAGCCGATGAGTCCGGCCGAGCCTGTAACGATGATCGTGCGTGGCGTACTCATTGCGTCTGCAGAAATCTCACAGGCGACGCGCATACGCAATCTGTCATCCCGAGCGGTGGGAGGGATCTCACGATCGAAGTTCGCACCGCTTCATTCCACGCCAGTGCCGGTCGCGTATGTGCGAGATCCCTCATCCCGCGTTGCGGGATTCGGGATGACAGCGCGAAGAGAATTTATAAGTGGATTGAACGTTTCGATCGATTACTCGCCAATCATCCATGTCAATTCTCCGGGCGAAGGATTCACGCGCGAAGCGGGAAACTGCCTATCGCCATTGATTACGCGATCGATCAACTTGGCCTGTTTGTTAGCGTTCACCAAAAAACAGACATGCCGCGCGTGATTGATGAGCGGAAAAGTGAATGTCAATCGCCAGGCGTTCAACTTGGAAACAAAATTTGCCACGATCCGCCGTGTCGTCTCTTCCAATGCGGCAGTCCCGGGAAAAAGCGATGCCGTATGCCCGTCATCACCAAGGCCTAGAAGGATCAGGTCGTGCCGATAAATTGATTCACCGCGCTCGCTAGCGATGCGGTCCAATTGGTCTTCATATTCCTGCGCCGCGATTTGCGGATCAATTTCGCCGCGCATTCGCATGATCGATTTTTCGGGAACCCCAGCAGGCGCGAGAAGAGTTTCGCGCGCCATCCTGAAGTTGCTATTTGGATCGTCCGGTGGCACGCAACGCTCGTCTCCGAAGGTGAAACGAACCAAGTCCCACGGCAGATCATTCACGATCGCCGCAAGCCGCGCGTAAACCGGCCGCGGAGTATTCCCGCCTGAGAGCGCAATCCGGAATTCGTTGCGTTCGCCAATAGCCTTGCGCGCCTGTTCAAGAATCAAGTCCGCCGCATCGGCAGCAAAATTTTTGGTTCGAATCACCTGGGGATCAGTTTTCATCGAGGCGATTGCTGATCACCGTTCACAGGCTGCATCAGATCGCGCAGTGTGACTGACCGCGCTTTTGCAAATAACGCTGATGATATTCTTCGGCGCGCCAGAACTTCGGCGCGGGTTCGATGTGCGTTACGACCGGCCGATTGAAACGGCCGCTCTTTTCGGCTTTGGCTTTCGAAGCTTTGGCCGCTGTCTCTTGTTCAGGCGAATGATAAAAAATTACTGAGCGATACTGCGTTCCGATATCCGGTCCCTGCCGATTCAGGGTCGTGGGATTATGGTTCGACCAGAAAACGTCGAGAAGCTGATCGTAATCGATCTGCGATGGATCGAATTCGATTTCCACGGCCTCAGCGTGTCCGGTCTTATCGGTGCACACATCTCCATAGGTTGGATTCTCCTTTGTCCCGCCTGCGTACCCGACCGCCGTGGACAACACGCCCTTCAAATTGCGAAAAGTTTCTTCAACTCCCCAGAAACACCCTGCGCCGAATGTGGCTTTCTCCGTTTGCATACGAAGATGATCATGTGATTACTCGCGCTGCGCAACCACGCGCTTTGTTGGTGTAAAGGACGCAGATGAAAACACTCCCCCCTCCCGGGTTTCGTACCATTTCGCTGCTTTGACTTGCTGCTATCAGCCTCATTTGCATAGTGCTTAAGTCCCATAGCAGTCGAATGCGACCGCTGGCACTATTGGATACTTAACCAGATGAACATCTCTGCCACTACTCTCCAGCAGATGCGTCCGCAGCTGCCTGTTCGGCTTTTCAATGGATTTGGCGCACTGCTGGAAAAAACGCGAATCCCATCGACTCGGGTGTTTGCCGCTGACTTGATCAAGACGGCAAAGCGACGCTGCGGTCTTGATGATTTCGGCGAGGGCAATTTTTTTGAAGCGCTTTCGCGCTTGCTTGAATCCTGCCAGAGCGAGGCACGGCTCAACCTGATCGGGAAAATCGCTCTGAAGGTCGATGTTTTGCAGACGTTGTGCTCGCGTTTGCAAATGGAACGGGACCGGCGGCTTTATCCCAACATCGCGCGGCAGGAAATCCGCGAACCGCTCTTTATCGTCGGGTTGCCTCGCAGTGGTACCACAGTGTTGCATAGCCTGCTCGCCGCGGACCCGGAGCATCGATGTCCACTCATGTGGGAAGTGAGGTCGCCATCTCCACCTACTCTCGTGGATGAGAAGCGCCGGATTCAGCGCACGACCCAGAGTTGTAACTTCTTCAACTGGCTGGTACCCACGTTTCGCGACGTGCATGCTGTGGGTGCAGAGGGTCCGCAGGAGTGCGTCAGCCTTATGACCCCCACGTTTATGAGTGATCAATTCGATGCGATGTATTACGTGCCGTCGTATCGCGCGTGGTTTTTTCAACAGGATTTGCGGCCTGCATACGAATATCATGGCCGGTTTCTTCAACATCTGCAGTTTCGGCGGGCTGCTCGCCGATGGATATTGAAAGCGCCTACTCACATGTTTGCCATGCCCGCATTGCTATCCGTCTATCCGGATGCGCTGTTCGTGCAGACCCATCGAACGCCGGTCGATGCGATGGCTTCGGTATCAAGTCTCGTGACGATCCTTCGCAGCGCGTTTAGCGATGCCGTCGATCCGTTTACGATTTACCGGGAAGCAATCCAGTACTGGTCTGAAGCCATGGACAAATTTTTGAATGAACGCGATCGACTCGCCAGCAACCGCATTTGCGACGTAAAATACGACCAGATTCGTCGCGACCCCATTGCCGCAGTCGGGCGAATCTACGACCATTTTGGGTGGTCACTCTCGCGGGACGCAGAGCTGCGCATGCGTGCGTTGGTTGGAAGCCAGGCCGAGAGGCAATCTGGAAACCATCGATATCATTTATCGCAATTTGGTACTTCTGCGGAGGAAGTTCTCAGCGCGTTCGCGTCCTATTGTCAGCGATTTGGCTTATCCTCGTCGGATGGTGAGAAACTCTGGGCGTCGGGTCGAGATCCCTCGTTTCCAGAAGCGCAAAAGCGTTCTCGCTTTGTCTCGTTTACAGGAAAGGACAATCTGGTCGGGGACGGAAATTTGGCGAATGACCTTTGAAGCGCGCCGGGCGATTAGCGCTGATCATCCGAGCTTGCCAGGGCATTTTCCAGGCGCGCCTCTTGTACCCGGGGTAGTTATCCTCGACGAAGTGCTCGGAGCGTTGCTTGAGTGGCGCAAAGATTGTCAGCTTACGGGCATACGAACCGTTAAATTTCTTGTGCCACTTAAGCCTGAGCAGGCTTTCACCATCTGTTTTTCCGCGAGCGATGATGGCGGGGGCGAAGTGAACTTTTCCTGCCGCGTGGAAGATCGCGTAATAGTTGAAGGTCGACTTGAAGTTTGTTGGGAGACAAAGTGAAATCGTGAACGCGCTATTATCGGATGCGCATCAGTTTGAAGCCCAGGGGAGCGATCCGCGGCTGGCGCAGTGGCTCCAGCAATTCCCGTCGGCGGTGTTCAGCGAACGCTTGTATCAAAGCATTGAACTGATGGAGCGTTACAGTATCGAACAGGCTGTCGATCTTTCATGCCAGTTGAATCTGGCAGATCAACTCGGTGAGTGGCGATCCGTGGATGAACTTTGCCGCATTTTGTCTTTTCAGTCGCGTTTCAAGTTCGCTTTATCCTGGATCTTGGAACGTCTGGTCGAAAGTGGCTGCGCAGAAGCACGGACCGACGGGCCAATCCGCTCCTATCATCTGCGGCAGCAACCGTGGCAGCCCGATCTCAAACATTGGCGCGCGATAGGTCTTGCTATTGATCCCGCCAACGCGGCGACACTGGATTTGTTAGATCACGCCGCCAGCGTTTATCCGGCGGTTGCCAGTGGGCAACCAGGCGGCGATCACAATCTGCTCGGACCACAAGGCGTGCCTCTCTGGCTGAATTATTTCCACAACGATAATCTGACCTATGCGGTGAATAATTGGGTTGGCGCAGTATTGGCCGCCGATCATCTTTCTACTCGGAACACTCTGCGGATTTTAGAAGTGGGCGCCGGCACCAGCAGCGCCAGCGAGATTTTGCTGCAGTTGCTGTCTGAACGCGGTCTTTTGCCACGAATAGAGCGCTACCTCATTACAGAACCGAATGCGTACTTCCGGCGCTGCAGTCAACGTAAACTAGCCGGTCAATATCCAAATCTGGCGCTGCAATGGGCCCCGCTAGACCTCGACTTGCCGTGGAACACTCAAGGTATCACGCCAGGAGAGTTCGATCTCGTCTATGGCGTCAACGTAATGCACATCTCCAAGAATCTTTTGTTTAGTTTGAACGAAGCCCGCTCGGCTCTAGCCCCCGATGGCTGGCTTGTGATCGGCGAATGTGTTCGGCCTTACGATAACCAACCAATCTATCCGGAATTGATGTTTCAGATTCTGGACAGTTTCACAAACGTCCAGACGGATGCGGAAGTTCGCCCGAATCCGGGCTTTCTAACGGCAGAGCAATGGCGCCGCGCTTTCTTACGCGCAGGTCTTAAGCACGTCAAAGTGGCACCGGACATCGATCGCATTCGCGAGATCTATTCGCATTTTTTCACCGGCGCCATTTGTGGGCAAAATACCGAAACGGCAAATGATCCCGCAAGTTCTCGGAACTAAAGTTTCGGAGGCAGATCGCTGGACGACCGTGCCGGAACGGGGCACGCCCGCTTCGCTGAGGGTAATCGCCTGGATTGCAGTGCACATCGGACGCCGGGGAGCACGGCTGCTGCTGTACCCGATCACACTTTATTTTGTGATCGCGGCACGCGCTGCACGTCGGACGTCGTACGAATACTTGAAACGTTTGCGCGGTGAGCCGGCTCACTGGTGGCATGTCTTCCGCCATTTTCATTGCTTCGCCGCGACCATTCTGGATCGCGTTTATCTACTCCGCGGTGAATTCGAGCGCTTTCGCGTGACGGTTCATGGGAAGGAAATCTTGCATCGCCAAATCGAAAGCCACAAAGGAAGCATCCTCCTGGGCTCGCACCTGGGCAGCTTCGAGGTGTTACGCGCCCTGGGGGTAATGCAGCGAGGTGTTCCGCTAAAGGTGTTGATGGACCCGTTGCACAACCAAAACATCACGCGCTTTTTTGACGCGCTAAACCCCATGGTTGCTGGAACGGTAATCGCACCCGACCGACCGGACACCTTGATAAAGGTCAAGGAGAGTTTGGATGCCGGCTGTTTCATCGGCATGTTAGGCGACCGCGTCTCGGGCGGCGACAAGACTACGCGGTGTCAGTTCCTGAACGCGCCAGCTACGTTCCCAGCCGGCCCGGTGCTGCTTGCTGCGATGATGCGTTGCCCTGTGATTTTGTTTTTTGGACTGTACCGCGGTGGAAACAGCTACGAAATTTACTTCGAACATTTTGCCGACGAGATCGATTTGGATCGCGATCATCGTGCCGAAGATATTCAGCTCTGGATGCAGCGTTACGCCGAGCGCCTCGAGTATTATGCGCGTCTTGCACCTTACAACTGGTTCAACTTCTATCCGTTTTGGAACTGACGGCGCGGCAATCTGTGAGGCACCTTTGTCGTTCTTATTCTTATTCTTATTCTTGCTCCTCCTCTTTAGAAGCAAAGCAATCTTCGAGTAAGAATAAGAGCACGATCAGGAGTAAGAGCCCAGCGCAAAACAATGCCTAACGATCTGCATATTAACAAAGCGGAAATCCGCACACTGATTCCGCACTCCGGTCTGATGTGCCTCTTGGACGACGTCATGCAGTGGGATGATCGATCCATTGTGTGCATCACCAATACTCATCGTGATCCGGCCAATCCATTGCGACGCGGCGGGTGTTTATCGGCTGTGCACGCTTTCGAGTACGGCGCACAAGCCGCCGCAGTGCACGGCGGGCTGCGAGCCCGTTCGGTGGGTACAACGGCGGCTCCGGGTTATCTGGCCGCACTGCGAGATGGCCGGTTGCAGGTAGCACGATTGGATCACATCCATTTGCCGCTTCGCGTTTGCGCGACGCGTCTGTTCGGCGATCGCGCTAACACGGTGTATGAATGCCTTATCTCGGCCGGTATTGCCCTCGTAGCCGAAGGCCGGGTGACCATCGTGCAACGGGCGTAATGATCTGGGTAGCGCACGCGTCTCGCGTGTTGGCGAGCGCGTCCTAGCAATCGCGGACTTTTCTTTGGACCTCGATCCACACCACGTTAGCAATGCACAGGCAAGCCTGTCTCGGCGCGACGCCGAAACCAGCACGCGAGACGCGTGCGCTACCCGGAACGCGCGGCGCGCGTCACATCACGATTCCGCCATCGACGCAGAGCACCTGGCCTGTGATGTAGCCTGCTTCCGCCGATGCAAGGAATGTCACCGCATTGGCAATTTCTTCGGGCGTGGCGGTTCTTCCAAGCGGGATTTTAGCATGAATCGTGTTCTTGATTTCATCGGAAAGTCCGGCAGTCATGTCCGTAGTCACAAAGCCCGGCGCCACTGCGTTGACAGTGATATTGCGACTCGCTAATTCGCGAGCAAGGGACTTCGTGAAACCGATCAAGCCGGCTTTGCTGGCCGCGTAATTTGTTTGCCCGGCGTTACCCATCAGGCCGATTACCGAGCTGATGTTAATGATGCGGCCACTGCGTTGCTTCGTCATGGCGCGAACAATCGCCTGAGTAAAACTAAATGCGCCACGCAAGTTCGTGTTGATAACTGCGTCCCAATCTTCGAGCGACATCCGCATGGCGAGCCCGTCGCGTGTCACCCCGGCGTTGTTCACCAGGATGTCGGCCCTGCCAAAGTCATCCAGAATCTTGCCGCCGGCTTTTTGGACGGCAACATGTTCTGCGACATCGACCGCGTACGCTTTCGCCGCATCCGCGCGAAGGGCGTTGATTTCATCCGCGACATTCTTGACGTTTTGCTCCGTTCGGCTAACGCAAGCGACCCGAGCGCCTTCACTGGCAAACCGTAAAGCAATAGCGCGCCCGATCCCCCGCCCTGCTCCGGTGACGATCGCCACTTGACCTTTGAATCTCATATTACTTTGTATCTGACCGAAAAGCCGATCCTGGCTCCTGTACCGCTCCGTAGCGGCGCTGGCGGCGCCCAAACTCCTCCACGGCGGCAAGGAGGTCTTTCTTTGTAAAGTCGGGCCACAGCTTTGGCGTGATGTACAGCTCAGTATAAGAAGTTTGCCAGAGCAAAAAGTTCGACAGGCGCATTTCGCCGGAAGTGCGAATAAGCAGGTCCGGGTCGGGATAGTAACGGGTGTAAAGATGTTTGCTGAACATCTCCACATCGATCATCCCTTTGTCGATGTGACCCAGCTCAATCGCGCGGAGCAAACTTTTAATGCCGTCGATGATTTCCAGACGCCCGCCGTAGCTCAATGCAAAGACGAGCGTGAGACCGGTGTTGCCAGCAGTTTGCTCGATCGTTTTGTGAAGTTGTTCCTGCGCGCTTTGAGGCAAATCCGTCAATCGCCCAATCGCCTGAAGACGCACATTTTTCTCGATCAACTCGGGCGTTTTCTCTTTCAAAAATTTCTCCAGCAAACGCATGAGTGCGAAGACTTCGGTTTTCGGGCGCTGCCAGTTTTCAGCCGAGAACGCGTAAAGAGTAAGATATTCCACCTTTAATTCGCCGCAGCCTTCCACGCATTCGCGTACCGCCTGCGCGCCCGCTTCGTGACCCTTGATTCGCGGCAGTCCGCGCCCCTTCGCCCACCGGCCATTGCCATCCATGATGATTGCGATGTGACGGGGAACAGTTTTAATGCTCACAGACATCGTTGTAGCCCTATCTTCTGGAATTTATTGCCGAGAGGCAAATTTCACTCGACCCAAATCCGAATGAGGAAGCCAAGGTGGCGGTGGCTGTAGTGTCCGCTGTCCTCAGCGGATTTTTTGCTCGCTCCCTGCCGGATGCGCTGACGACAGCGCACGCTACAGCACGATCGTTTCACCGCGTGCCGGCCCAACGCTAACCATGGATAACTTTCCTCCAGTTAATTCGGAGATGTATCTGAGGTATTTCCTCGCCGCCAAAGGAAGCTGAGAAAATTTTCGGGCCGCATGAGTGGAAGTATTCCAGCCGCGTACCTCTTCATAGACTGGCTCGCAATTAGCCAGCTGGCTCGCGTCGCATGGCGGAACATCCAGGCGTTTCGCGTTTAGCCGATACGCAACACAAACTCGAATCGGATCGACGTGATCAAGTCCATCCAGGTTGGTGATGGCGATCTCGTCGATTCCATTGATCATTCTCGCATAACGAGTGGCGACGGCGTCGAACCAGCCGCACCTGCGTTTGCGCCCGGTTGTGGCGCCAAACTCGCGTCCGAGCTTATGAAGCCTTTGCGCCAATTGGTCGTCCTCGGTGGGCAACGCTCCCTCGCCCACGCGCGTTGAGTACGCCTTCATCACGCCTACCACGCGATCCATCCGATGCGGCGGTACGCCCGTGCCTGTGCATGCGCCTCCCGCTGTTGTATTCGAAGAAGTCACATAAGGATAGGTGCCATGGTCGATATCGAGGAATGTCCCCTGCGCGCCTTCAAACAGAATCTCTTTGCCTCGCTCGATGGCGCGATGGAGATATACGACCGTGTTTGCTGCGAAGGGGCGCAGTTTTTTGCCGGCTGCGAGATAACTTTCGTTGACCTCGCGAAAACTAATCGGCTTGGCGCCGAGCGCCTGAAGAATTCTGTTGTTCTCAATTACCTTGGCTTGCAATTTTTTTGAGAACACAATCGGCTGTATCAAGTCGGACATGCGCAGGCCTGTGCGCGCTGCTTTGTCGCCGTAAGCCGGTCCGATTCCGCGCTTCGTGGTTCCAATCCGGCCTCGACGCAGCTCGCGTTGCTCGTCGAGTATCCGGTGGTACGGCAGGACAAGGTGAGCGCAATCGCTGATGAGCAGGTTCTTATCTACTTTGATTCCTAATTTGCGCAGACCGTCAATCTCTGCGACCAGCGCCAGCGGATCGACGACAACGCCGTTCCCGATCACGCAAACCTTGCCGCGCCGCAGGATTCCGGACGGAATCAGGTGGAGAATATATTTGACGCCGCGATGGATGACCGTGTGCCCGGCATTATTGCCGCCCTGGCTCCGGACAACGATATCAGCCCGGGCAGTAAGCACGTCGATGATCTTGCCTTTGCCCTCGTCGCCCCACTGCATCCCAATTAAAATTGTGTTCGCCATTGAAATCAGAAATGGGCAAAAAGTTTCCCAGCACTTTGCTAGCAAGGTGCTGGGCTTGCCTACAAATGATAAGTTAGCAAGGTCGCCGCGCAAGGAATTTTGCGGCTTCGCGCAATTCTTTCTCCTGCTCTTGCTTCCGCTCTTCAGCACTATTTCTGTAGGGGAAGCTGTCAGCCTCCCCTACAGCACGCTCGTTCGCGATCAAGGCGCCGGAGCTTGCCCTTTTGCCGAGGGAGTAGCGCTGGGCTGCTCTCTCCCAGATTCAATCATGGTCGGTCGAACTGGGCCGATCGCCTCCAGCTTTGCCCCTCGTGGCTTGGGCGTGCGCGACGCGCTCTTTTGCTCCACCTGCGCTTCTCGTTTCACCGGCGTGGGACTTTCCGAGACAGCTGGTCTTGGCGCTGCCGTCTCCGAGCGAGACGCGCCCGTTCTGGTTGGTTGCGGAACAGATCGGTCATTTCGCCCCTTCCCAGCAAGCGCTCCTGCCGCGTGCATTTGCTCAAGGGTGGGCGCGACGGATTTCTTTTCGCGCGACTTGGGTTTGGTTCGCGCCGGTGCGGCCGATTCCGCCGGGGCCTGCTCAGACTCAGAAGACGGTGCTACCTGCTTGGGAGCCTCCGGCTTTGTTTCATGAGGAACGACGACTTCCTGCGCATGCATCTGCCCGACAAGGAAAACGCTGCAGAGTAGCGCCTTGAAAAACCCCCTCAGCATAAAGCGCCCTAGTAAATAAATCCGACCCGTTGGCAAACCCGGGCTCACAAGACCTCGCCGAGTTTAGCCAGTTGGACGCGTCACCTGGATTACCGGCAACGGAAAGCGAAGGCGCAATTCCTTCTCAAGATAAATTTCCACGTGATGCAACCCGTATTGCTGAAACTGCACGCCGCCAAAATAATGCACGTTCGTAGCGTGGCCCTCCATCTCCTTCAATACAAACTCGACTTCCGCCTGCGCGATGACCTGCTGCTCATCCACGCCGACAATGTGGGATTTTTGGTGAAACTTTCCTGCACCGCTGCACCAGCGCGTCCAAATGCAGAGGCGGATATAATTAATCGGCAGCGCGGGGGCCGGAATCACGCTGAGCACGCCCACGAGTGTCTGCATACCATTCATTTCGCAGCGGACGTCCTCGCAAAGAACCGCGCTTTGCAGATCGGGAAGAATGAGATCCGTTTCCATTGATAATCGATCAGATCACACCGCGCACGAGTAGGATCAATAATCCAATCGCCAGCACGATCCGGTAAAGAGCAAACGGCGCAAATCCCCGCGCGCGCACCCAGTTTATAAACCACGCGACCACTACCAGCGCCACAAAAAATGAAACTACAAATCCGATGGCGAGCACGACCCATTCATGCGGATTCATCGTCAACGGCGCGATATTCACTTCGTGATGCCGCGGCATCACCGTCTTTAGAAAGTCATATCCGGTGGCCACGAGCATCGTCGGCATCGATAAGAAAAACGAAAATTCGAGCGCAGCCGTACGCGACATTCCGGCGACCTGCCCCGCTGCAATGGTGGACATCGAGCGCGAGGTGCCTGGAAAAACAGCAGAAAGAATTTGCGCTGCACCGATCCAAACCGCCTGCGGCAAAGTCATTTCCTCCATGTGCATCGTGCGCGGCCGCGTGAAAACCGCGTCAACAATCCACATAATGATTCCGCCAATAAGAAGCGCGAGGGCCATCACCCAAAGATTTTCCAGGTTCTTGCCGATCTCCTTGGTCAGGGCCCACGCTGGAATTGCGGTCACAACAAATGCAATGAGCGTAAGACTCAATGGGTGCGTCAGGATGGTGCGATTACCGCGTTCGCCTCGCGGGAAAGTGCGGACAAATTGCACGATGCGTTGCCGAAAATAAACTGGCAACGCCAGAATGGCGCCGAGCTGGATAACAATCGTGTACATTTTCCAGAACCCATCGTGAAGATCGATTCGCAGCAACGCTTCACAGATGCGTAAATGTGCGGTTGAGCTTACCGGAAGAAATTCGGTCAGTCCTTCGACGACTCCGAGAAAGATCGACAGCAAATAATCGTGCATTAGCTAAAAGGTTGAAGGGTTGAAGGGTTGGAGCGCTAGAAGCCATCTCCCAAATGTCATTCTGAGCGAAGCGAAGAATCTCGGATCAAATCTGAACCGACCCGGCAACGGAAATAAACAGAGATGTTTCGCTTCGCTCAACATGACAGCGTCAGTTATAGGATAGGTTCTATTCTGAAGACTGACTGTGGACGTCTGACTTCTGGCCTCTGACGGCTGACCTCTGATCTCTGACTCATAGCGCCTCCATTCCCCGTTCATCGGTCCGGATGCGCACCGCCTCTTCCACCTCGGTTACAAAGATTTTGCCGTCACCAATTTTTCCAGTCTTTGCTGCTCCCAGAATGGCTTCCACCGCACGCTGCGCGCGATCGTCTGCAATCACTATCTCGAATTTTATTTTTGGAAGAAAATCCACCGTGTACTCGGTGCCGCGATAAATTTCGCTGTGCCCCTTCTGCCGGCCAAATCCTTTTACCTCACTGAGAGTCATTCCTTCTACACCGGCTGCCATTAGCGCTTCTTTCACCGGCTCGGTTTTGAAGGGCTTGACGATGGCCTCGATTTTCTTCACGGCGCCACATTAAACCCGCCTGCCTCCCAAATGGCAAGCGCGTGTGTCGCGGCGAACCCAATACCCTCGGAGCGTGCTTTTCACAATATCACATTTTTCGTCCAAATTTTTTCTCTAACTCGGCCAGCGAAATCTGGATCATTGTGGGCCGTCCGTGCGGACAGCAATAGGGCAGATCGCAGTCGAGCAAATCGCGGATCAGTTTTTCCACTTCAGGATAGCGCAACGGATCATTGGCTTTGACCGCGTGACGGCAAACGCTTTTGGCTATCATCTCTTCGCCCAAACGCATCGCTGAAGCGCTATTGCCGGCGCTTTTTAGATCATCAATCACTTTGCGCATGAATTGTACCGGATCTGAGACATCCAAGAAACTTGGCAGACTGTCGATCTTGAATGTGTCTGGCCCAAAACTCTCAATCCCGATTCCCATCCTTTGCAGGATCGACAGGTTGCGCTCGATCCAATCGGCGTCGCGCGGTGGCACATCGAATGTCTGTGGGAGGAGCAGTCTTTGCGTTGGGACCCCCTGCTCTTCCATCCTTCGCCGCAATTCTTCAAAGAGAATACGTTCATGCGCCGCGTGCTGATCAACCAGAACAAGGCCGTCTGCATTTTCCATCAGGACATAAAGTTTGCTTAGCACACCGATGATCTGGAACTGCTGATTTGTATCGCGCTTGATTGCAGGCGGTGATGGAACTTCGTCCGGTTTGCTTATTCCACCGGGGTCAGCGGCCCCGGCTACAGCTGGAGCCTTGGCTATATGATGCTGGCCAGGCTCCCGCCCTAGATGTGGTAACTCGCGATGTGATTCCTCTGGAGCAGGCACCTCAGAACGCAGCCTCAGATCTGGAGATCCTTTTCCTGGAATAGCGGCCGGCGAACTGACTGGCGCACGAAATTTTTCCTGCCATGCGATCCGGCCAGCTTCCAGTGTCTGCTGAATGCAGCGAACGATCGCTTCTCGGACCCCAGTCGGATCACGAAAACGCACTTCGCGTTTTGCCGGGTGAACATTGACATCCACCGCAGCTGGATCGAGCTCAAGAAAGAGGAACGTAACCGGATACTGGCCTTTCATGAGAGCCGTATGGTAGCCTTCACGGACAGCAGCAGTGATGAGGCTGCTTTCAATCGCGCGACCGTTTACAAAAATGAGCTGTTGCGTTCGTGTTTGGCGGCTGAGGCCTGCCTGTCCGATAAAGCCACTGATCAGAATCTTGGGCGAACCAGTGCTCATTACCTCAACCAAGCGCTGCAATAGCTCAATCCCAAACAAATCTCGGATTCGATCGCTGAGCGTTGGCGTAGCCGGTAACTGGAACAACATCCGGTCGTCTCGTAACAAGGAAAAGCCGATCTTATGGTGGCCTATCGCCTGTAGATGAATCTGATGCTCGATGTTCCGGCTTTCGGTATTTTCGGAACGAAGAAATTTGCGGCGGGCTGGCAGATTATAAAAGAGTGAGCGCACTTCGACTTGCGTTCCTGGGGCTTCACCGCCATCGCGCACAACGTCGAGCTTGCCGCCGTTAACGATGATTTCGGTTCCTGCGACTGCAGGAGCTTCGCGGGTAGTCAGGCGAAATCGCGACACACTGGCGATGCTTGGCAGCGCTTCGCCACGAAATCCGAGTGTAGCGACAGCTTCAAGATCCGCAGCAGTGCGAATCTTGCTGGTGGCATGCCGCTCCAGCGAAAGCAGGGCATCATCGCGGTCCATGCCGCAGCCGTCATCGATTACGCGAACCAGGGAAATTCCGCCGCGACGAATCACGACATCGATTTTGCGCGCGCCTGCGTCGATGCTGTTTTCAATCAATTCCTTCACTACTGACGCGGGGCGTTCCACTACCTCGCCGGCCGCCACCTGGCTGGCCACGGTCTCAGACAACAATCGAATCTGACCCATTTTGTATTCCAAATTGTAGGTTCGGGATTGCCGATTGCGAAGAAAAACAAATTGATGGGCACCGCGCTGCGGTGTCCGGACAGCGCAGCGCGCCGTACCTACCGTTTTGACTTGCGTACGCGACAGTCGTATTTTTCCGAGATGATTAACGTCACGGACAGTGCTGTTCGACAGCTCCAGAGTTTGCTTTCACAGCAGGCGCAGAATTCGCCAAAAGGCCTGCGGGTGCAGGTCGCGAAAGGCGGCTGTTCAGGTCTGCATTATGAAATGACGCTCGATGAAAAAAAAGATGACGACGCAGTGGTAGAGCGCAATGGGATGAAATTTTTTATCGATGGCGATAGCGTTCCCTACCTGCGCGGCGCGACTCTGGATTTCAGCGATGGTTTGACCGGCACTGGTTTTCAGGTCGTTAATCCAAACGCTTCGCGTACCTGCGGATGCGGGTCGTCGTTTGAAACGACGCAATCAGCTTGAAAATGGCGAATCGTCGCGCACTGGACTGATGGACTATGGTGGTTCTCCATACGATCCGTACGACCAACCGTACCCCCGTCCACGCCGACGCATCAATTATTTTGCCTGGACGGTTGCGATTTTGCTTTTGACCGGCTTCGCGCTGGCAGCGTGGCTGGGCAGTTTTTATGTCTTCGATCAACCGGAACGGCCTGACAGCTACCGGATCTTACAAAGGCTGCACAAGATCGAGCCGCCGAAGCGTTTCGAACTGACTGCTGCGCCGGCTGGCGAATTTCTAAACCCACAGCAACTCTATGAGCGCTATGTGGGGATGGGCGCTGCCGAGCTTGCCAGGGCGAACGCTGAAATGACACGCAGTTACATTCGAAATTACCAGCGAGTGCGCGGCCTGGTGCCCTACGTAGTTGGCAGATACACCATTGTTGCGACACGCGAGCTCGGTCCCGGAGACGTATTTACGTCCGGCATGGTGGCGCTGATGAATGCCATCGATAACGGCGAGCTCGTCATGGAACACCTTTACCCAGCGAAACCTGAAGCCCTGCCTCTCATGAAGCAGACGCTCACTGTTGGGTTAGAAGTCAAGCTGGAACGCACACACGATATTTCTACAGTGATTCACGCGGAGCGATTGGTTGATGGCCGCATCATGGTCACAGCTGTTCCGCTGCTTTACGGAAGCTATACGGTCACACGCGGCTTGGGAACTTTTCGCCTTGAGCCACCGCTTAGCCTTAACCTGGCCGCGGGCTGGCCATTATTTAAGGCGCAGGAACGCACAACCATCGAGCAACGCCTGGCCGACTACCGCCAAAAAGCCGCAGCAACCCAGGGCGGTCCGATCCCCATACCTGGCTTGAGTCCCAGCGCGCCACCACCGCCCGCCGAGAATGAACTAGTGCGCGTCGAACAGGCCAAGCCTGTTCAATTGTTTTCGCCACCCCTGTTAGCGAAGAACAATAAGCTGGCGAAGCCAACGCCGTTACCGAGAGGTAAAAAGGGAAAGAAACAAAAGCTCGAGTCGCCGCCGCCAGCATCGACTCCGGCTCAGCCAGTGGTCGCTCAGAAAGCCGGCGCGCCAAGTCCGACGCCATTCGCAGTTGCGTCCGTGCGCACGCCACCAAGCCTTCCAAACATTCCTGCTGTTATACCCGCGTTACCGCCGAAAGTTCCTGGAGCCGGGACTGAACCTGTAGCCCAGGCTGCACCTGTCCCAACCGCCACGCCGGTGCCCGTTCTGCCCGCGAAGCCTGTCCCAGCCGATGCTTCCAACGTGGCTTTGGCATCCAACGCGGGCGGCGGCAGTTGGAAAACATTTCCACCGGGCAAAATGCCGCTGGGTCGGCTTATCGGGACAGGCGATCTGCCAGACGTCGCTGAGCACGGGCTCGCCGGCGAACGCGTGTATCTGAAAGGACAATTCGTCGTGAATTTTTCCGACGCCAACAAGGCCGTGTTGCGCCCGCGCACAAAACTCACAGACAAGGTGCTGCATTTTGGCGGCGGTTCATCTACGCGCATCATTGTGGAATTTCCGAGTGGTTATACTCCTCCGCCGCAGGGCGCAACGGTAAGCCGGGACGAGCTGCGGCCTTACGAAATCACCGAAGTTCGCAAACAGGAAGACGGGCAGCTTAACGTCTTCGTGCGCGAGATCATGCAGCCGAACTAATCGGTGAACGGCAGGGACGGCGCGCCGCGCCGTCCGGACATCGCACAGCAAGGTCCCTACCAGATCTTCCTTTCTATTCGGTGCGCGAACGGAGAATTACTTTGCCGTCGCGCACCTCAATCGTGCCGATGTCGTAACTGCTGCGGTAATCAGCGAGGTATTCGTGCAATCGCCTGGAGCGATACTTCCAAGTTAAAAGATCACTCGGCACCTGCTCCCCGTTTACCACAATCCGGTTCAACTGCGGGTTCTCCAGTGATTCCGCGCCTTTGAATTCGACGGTGATATCACCGTTAAAATAGTAACCTGGTCGATTAAGAATTTCTCCAAGTGGAGCACTCGTCTGGATACGGAGCTGGTTGCCTTCGATCGAGACAAAAACTTTGCCCAGCGCATGCAGGTTAGCGGCGATCAAAGCGTTAATGTCATCTGCTGTCAGCTCGATCTCGGCCGCTTGACCCGCGCGCGTCTTCTGTTCGAAATCCTGCCACCGTTCGCGGACACTTTGAATTTGGCTGTCCGAGCCGGTGAATTCAGGCACCGGCACCGGTTCGTTCGCGATGGAATGCGTTTTCGCCAGCCAATAAATACCGTGCACGATGGCAGAGTGCCGCTGAAATCCCCAATACACACCAGCAAAGCAAGCGATCGCCAGCACGATCGCAAACACCAAGAGAATCAGGCAACCCCGGCCGAAACAGCCCAAGCCTTTTCGTCGCGGTGGCGCCTCGACCCACGTGTTCATAAAACGTGATTACTGGTGAGTGATCAGTGAGAAGTAAACCCCACGGCTTGCAGCTAGTTTTGAATTTCCAGATCACGGATCACTGATCACGGATCACCGATCACCTCCTCACATCTTCGCCTGCGCGTCCACCAATTTGTCATACAAGGCGCGCAACCCTTCCGAGAGCGTGCGCGTGCCGGCAATGATCGGCATAAAGTTGGTGTCGCCGCTCCAGCGTGGCACGATGTGGATATGCAAATGATCTGGCACACCAGCGCCCGCGCATTCGCCAAGATTCAAACCAATGTTAAATCCCTGCGCCTTCGTCGCGGCACGCAGAAGCGCCTGCGCATGCACGACCAAATTCCAAAGCTCGACAACCTCATTGTCTCCAAGCGCCGAAAGCTCCGCGACCTTGCGATATGGCACCGCCATGAGATGACCCACTGCGTACGGATAGCGATTCATCATCAGAAACGCATTCTTTCGCCGCGCGATCACCAAATGCGCTGCGTCGTCGCTCGCCTGCGCCGCTTCCGAAAGAAAGTTGAGATTACGCGGTTCCTTTTCGAAATACTCCACCCGCCATGGAGCCCAGAGCGTCTCCAATTCTCTTTTCGAAAATTCTTCCGTCGCCATGTACGATTGCTACGAGACTAGAATGAGGCACCGGAAAGTCGAGCCGACATTTCCGCCTCCTTTTCCTGTGATTCCAAGCGAAATCGCCTGCCAAAGCATAGCAGGCACATCGGTAGGGCGGGCAGTCCTCTGCACGCCGCGCTTGGGTCTTCGACCAACGGCGCGCACAGAGTGACGCGCCCTACCAAGCGAAACCAAACGCGACGGGTGGAGGAAACTCTCGATGCCGTCTGTTTCCCGGCATCGTTAGACTCCGAATGCAGTCGCAATATATTTAGGCCGCTCAAACACTGTACGGAGGTTTCATTATGCGACGCATTATTTTCATACTTCTAACGTTCTTTGTAACCGATCGCCTTCTCGCCGGCGAGCAGCCGGTGGCCCAAGACGAACTTGCTGTCCTCAAACGTGAGTACGCCGACGTTCTCTCCCTTCAGGGCACATCGAAAGGCGAGATTCTTGCCATCGCCAGGATTCTGCGTGCAAAGCCCGAGATCGCGATCGATCAGACGGCGGCAAGTGGTGAATACTGTTTGAACAGCGGCCTCGGTACCATGGTTCACTTCGCTACCCAACCAGAACGCACTCCAGAAGACATTGTGTACGAGTTCGACGCCTCGGGGCTGATCGCGGCAGGCTTGGATCCGTCGCGGCTGCAACAGCTACCGGAACGAGGCCGCATGACGCCTGGCGTCTGGTATTTCCTTCCGAAGGGGCAGCAGGACCCGCACCATCGCCATGCGATGACCAGCCCCACACTAGCAATTGCTGTCAACATCAAGTGAATCGGAAGCGCCCCAGCCGGTGACTGCCGTCTCAGCTCAATAAGCTCCTTCTCGTTAGGCCGCAGCGGAGACACAAAAAGATATGGAATCACAACAACCAACAAGAAAGCAAAGTCCTCGCCGAGGAACGGTCATGGGAATCGGTATTGCCGTCGTCGTAGCCATTGGAGCAGCGATTGGCGCTGCCGTGCATAACGTCGCGATGGGTGTCGCTTTCGGGGTTGCAGCCGGCGCGCTGATCTACTGGAATGGCAAGCGCTTCGTCTGGGTACAACAAGGCGATTGAGTGAGATCAGAAGACGTGAGTCCAAAAGAAGCAATCGCTTTCGTGAAACGTCATGGAATCGTGTTCCAAGCCGCGCGCGGTCCAGTCCCGAGCCTGGCAGAGGTGATTGCAGGTGGGCCAATTCGAGGCAGTTGGTGGGGACACAATAAAGGGCGAGTAATCTTTCGAGCAGCGCGTGCGGTTTGTGAAAGTCCCGACGTCTTGGTCTGCAAGTTAATTGATGACAAAGTCACGTATGTTCATCGACGGCTTTGGCCCGCTCTCGTCAAACTTGCGCCTCGCTTTGCGAAAGAGCGGCTCGCGAAAGTTTGGGACGTACATACAAAAACCGGTGCGCACATGTCGCGACAGGTACCCTTTCCTGACTGGGTACCGCGCGACGTGATCGAAGAGGCAGAGAGATTGTCGACATTAGAAGCAAAGCGAGTTCTATCCACAGTGTTAGCCTGGAAGCCAGGTAAGACAGGAAGATTACGTCCTGGGAAAACCGCCGCGAGCGGGCCAGCCTAACGCCGATGTCATTAGCGCTGGTGTATAATCAAAACGTAGTCTCTCCCCTGCTCTTTCTTTCTCTCATTTGATTTCAAACTGGAAAGAGAAGCATCTCGGAGTTCGTCCAGCAAGGCCGGCGCCTTTTCTGTTGACGCAACGAGCGCATCGAGATTGCCACGGTTCCATTCAATGACCGCGTGATCTGGTTCGATGAAATGCGTTTTCCGCAAATAGAGAAGCAGCCCTTCATCCTTCGCGGACACCACTTCGTAACGCCAATGACGCCCTTCCGCCTCATGGCGAACATTCCTTCCAAAGACAACGAGCGCATCGTGATGGTCGCGATAGCTAGACACGATTTTGAAAAGTGTGTAGCCGCCAGTGAAAAGGATTGAGAAGGCCAACGCGATAGCCAGGTAGGGACGCCCCGCTGGGGCGTCCGGTCGCCGAGCGCCAACCCTACCATGCACCTGCGCCGCCAAAAGCAAACAGAGCGGCGGCACAATCGGGAAAATTCTGTCCACGCGTTTTGATGGAATCAGCGACATCGCGATTAGACCGGCCAGGCTCCAGCAAAGCAGCCAGAACGTTTCCGCCGACATCTCTCGAAACGCAGCGCCAATTTTCCATCGATGCGACGCAAGATCGAAAATGGCGACGCCGATCATCAGCATGCTCCATGGAGCAAACTTGTGCAGCAGATGCGGCAAATAAAAATAAAGCGGTTGCGGCCGATGAATCGTTTCGCCGAAGCGCGCAATAAATTCACGCATTACGACCTGATCAAAGAAGCCAGGCGTAAGCAAGATCCCGCCGATCACCCACAAGAGGAAGACTGCCAGCGAAGCGATCCATGGCCACCAGCCAGACCATGCGCTCTGGTAGGGACGCCGCGCTGCGGCGTCCCTACCACGACATTCAAACAGCGCAATTCCCGGCAATAGAAACGCGTAAACAATCGGACCCTTGATCAACATTGCGACTGTGAGCAATGCAAAGAGGTAAATCCGCTCTGCCGGTTTCCATCCGGTTTCGGCTCGGATTTTTTGCCAGATCAGCAGGCCGATCAGAAAAATCACCAGCGCGAGCGGCATATCTGTGCGCACGAGTGTCGCAAGGCGCGGGCTCAGCAGATTCAATCCAAATGCGCCGAGCGCGATCAGGCCGGCAATCGCTCCGTAAGCCGACGTCGCAGCGCGAAATAGCAACATCGCTATGGCGATCACGGCCAGAAAGGAGGGCAGCCGCCATGCCGTCTCCCACGAACGCGTTATCGCAAAAAGCGCGGCTGAAATCCATCCCACGAGCGGCGGCTTGGTCGCTACGTGCTCATGCGGCGTCTGCTGGTAAAGCCAGCGACCTTCCTTGATCATCTGGAAGGAAGTAAACGCCTGCTTGGCCTGGTCGTAGTCGTCGAGCTGCCAGGGCAAATTGGCGATCGCGAAAAGGATTACCGTTAAGCCGGCGACAAACCAAAGAGTGCGCCGATCTTCGAGCAGGGTTTTTGTCATGTCGAGCGGAGTCGAGACATCTCTAATTGTTAGAATCCAGAGATCCCTCGACTCGCTGCGCTTCGCTCGGAATGACAATCATGTGGTCTTAGTCGCGCCACAGGATCGCGCGCATCGGCGCGCCATCGCCACCGGCGATTTTCAGAGGCAGCGCCGCAAAATTATAGATACCCGGCGCGACATCGCTAAGATCGAGCGATTCAATGATGGCAATGCCGGCACGGGCCAGCGCGTGATGGTTCTGCAACGATTTCGAATCGATCTCGTCCATCGATGGCAAATCAACTCCAATCAGTCTCACGCCGTTTTTCTGCAGCCACGCAGGAACATCGGCTGCGATCACGGGAATTTGATTTGGAAAAACCATCGAGTCGCTCCATCGGCAGGTCTTTACGAGAAGGCGCGAGGTCGCCGCGATGTCTTCGGCATTCGGCCGGAGATCTTCCGTTGTGATCAAATGTTTCTCCTTCGACTGCAAAAAGCTTTGCGCAAGATCGACCACGGTTGCGCGACCCACATAAATGTCGAGCGGCGCTTTCTCGATCGTTTCGCCTTTTGTGTCGAAATGAAATCGGGCATCAGCGTGCGTGCCGTTGTGCACGCTCATGGTGATCGCACCCAGATTCACGCTCTGGTCCTTCGCTATCTCTCTCGTCAAACGATAACGAAACGGCTCGTCGCCGGGCCATTCCGCGAAGTCATTTGAAAGCGTTCGTGAAATATCCCAGATCTTCATGATATGGTTCAAGGAGCAGCGGTCTCCCCTCGCGCGCGGTAGTCCTCCGAAAGCCGCAGTCCGCCGGGGCGCTCTGGAGATCGCCCTTCCTTGAGTTCTTCAAGGATCGTTTGCGCGGCGTGTTCACTGGCTCCGCCACCACCCAATTTGCTGATGATCGAATCAAACGCGGAAATCATTTGCTGCCGTGCATATGCATCTTCGACTAACGGCCCCATCGCTTTGGCAATCGCGCATGGTTTTGCCTGCTGCTGAATAAATTCCGGAACCACTTTCTTGTCTGCAAGCAAATTAGGCATGCCAAGATAATTCACGTTCACGACGACGCGCGCTGCCAGGTAAGTCGGCCACGCCACCTTGTAAACGAGCACAAAGGGCATCCGGAAATAAGCAGCCTCCAGCGTGGCGCTTCCCGAGGCAACAATTCCCGCCCACGCGCGCTGCATGATCTCTGCTGTCTCCCCAACTTTGATTTGAATCGGCAGTCGATCCTGCAACGGAACCGATGCGGCAGCTACCGCATTCAATTCGCGCCCGAGTTCCTCGGATGCCGCTGCAACTTGAAAGTGCAACGTCGGCTTGGCTTGCAAAAGCAGACGCCCTGATTCGATCATTATCGGAAAGATTTTCCGCACTTCGCGCAGGCGACTGCCCGGGAAAAGTCCAATCAAATCCGGATCGCGCTCAACATCGATCTTCCGCGTCTGCAATCTTTCGATCATGGGGTGACCGATGAATACCGCGCGCAGGCCCGATTCGTTATAGAGATCAGCCTCAAACGGGAAAATGCAGAGCACCAGATCGACAGAGCGCGCCATTCTTTTGATGCGGCCCGGATTCCAAGCCCAAACCTGTGGGCTAATGTAGTAAATTATCTTCTGCTGTGGCGATTGCTCTTGCAGCGCGCGGGCCAGCCGCAAATTAAACCCCGGATAATCGATCAACACGACAGCATCTGGTTTACTCTCCAGAATTTCTTTGAGCGCTTCGCGAAATTGTTCTCGAAAATAACCATACTTCCTAAGCACTTCCCACAAACCGAGCACGGCTGCGTCGCCGATCCAGTTTTTGAATTGCTTGCCGGCGACCTGCTGCATTTGCGAACCGCCGCGCCCGATGAACTTCAGGTCGCGATCCAACTCGCGCAGGGAACGCATCAACGCGGCGCCATGATTGTCAGCGCTCACTTCGCCGGCGACGAAGTAAATGGTTTTCATCGCGAACGCAGGCCGCGTCGGCAGCAAAACAGGAGCAAGTTCACGGCGCTTCTACAAACTCGACGCGATTTGCTTCGTGATTTTGACTGCCAACTCCAGAGCCGCGGTCGCTTGAGAACCCGAAACGCGCGGCTGGCGTCCCGTATTTGCGCACTCGATAAATGAAGTGAGCTGAAGTTTCAGCGGTTCTTCGTGGGCAATCTCGACTCGGTCACGCCAAATTTGTCTTCCAAGGCGCCGATAAATTTCGCCGCTTTGATTTTGATAATCGAGCGAGAGGTACGCGTCTTCCTGAAAAATGCGAATCTTGCGCATCCTCTCGGGGCTAATGCGGCTTGCGGTCACATTTGCCACGCAACCGTCTTCGAAATGCAATCGCACGTTGGCGATGTCTTCGCTCCGGCTAAGCACCGGCACGCCCACCGCATCAATACTCCACAGAGGCGAACGCACGAAATGCAAAATGACTTCAAGATCGTGGATCATTAAATCGAGAACGACACCGATGTCGGTACCGCGTTCCGAGTAAGATCTGAGCCGATGCGCTTCGATGAACCGCGGATGCGTCAGGTGTTTTTCAAGAGCGCCCAAGACTGGGTTGAAACGTTCTATGTGGCCGACCTGCAAGATGAGACCGTTGCGCGCGGCCACGTCTGCGAGTTCCGCGGCGTGCACAGTGTTGTCGGTGATCGGCTTCTCGACCAGCACATGTTTGCCCTTCGCAAGCAGAGCGCGGGCAATTGTGTAGTGCGTGTTGGTGGGCGTTGCCACGGAAGCCGCATCAACCATTCCAATGAATTCATCGAGCGACTTGGCAGGCGTCGCGCCGAACTTGGTCCCAATTGTGCGATTCGTGATCGGATCTACATCATACACAGCAGTGAACTCGGCGGACGGAATCTCCGCATACAGCCGCGCGTGATTGCTTCCGATATGGCCAACCCCAACAACACCAATGCGCAAATTTTTCATCCCTTAAGAGCAGTCAACCCCGAAAGCTTTCGGGGTCAACGCCGGAAAGATTCGTGGTCAACCCAACATAAGTCTTATGCGTCCGATGAGTCGCATACGCCGCGTTCGCGACAGATCACTGCGCGAAGTTTGCAACAAACCAATCGTACGTTCGCTTTATGCCGTCCCGCAACGTGATTGCCGGCTTCCAACCAAGCGCCTGAAGTTTGGTGACGTCCAAAAGTTTGCGCGGCGTGCCGTCCGGTTTGGTGGTGTCCCAGGTGAGTTCACCATCGAAACCGACCACATCGCAGATTAATTCCGCAAGCTCGCGAATCGAAATGTCCTCGCCGCAACCGACATTGATGATCTCTGGCGAGTCATATTTCTCCAGGAGCAGAAGACACGCGGAGGCGAGATCGTCCACATGCAGAAATTCGCGGCGCGGTTTTCCAGTTCCCCACACGATCAGTTTTTGATCCTTGCGCTCTTTCGCTTCCTGCGCCTTGCGCAGAAGCGCGGCCAGCACGTGTGATGTCTCCAGATCGAAATTGTCGTTCGGGCCGTAAAGGTTTGTCGGCATCGCCGAGATAAAATTCGCCCCGTATTCGCGGGAAAATGCTTGGCAAAGCTTGATGCCGGCAATCTTCGCAATTGCGTAAGCTTCGTTTGTCTGCTCTAGCGGCCCACTGAGCAATGCTGTTTCGGGAATCGGTTGCGGCGCGAACTTCGGATAAATGCAGGAGCTTCCAAGAAATAGCAGTTTGCGCACGCCATTCTCGTGGGCCACGCAGATGACGTTGTTCTGAATCCGCAAATTCTCGACGAGAAATTCGACGGGATAATCGTTGTTCGCTTTGATCCCGCCAACTTTTGCGGCCGCAACAATGACGATGTCCGGTCGTTCCTTGGAAAAAAATTTCGCAACCGCAGATTCATCCGTGAGATCAAGCTGCGATCGCTCGCGCGTCACGACGTTGGAAAACGCTTCCGCTTCAAGCCGACGCATCAGCGCGCTGCCAACCATCCCCCGATGCCCCGCGACAAAAATCTTATCCGTTTTATCCATGAACTGCATTAGCAAGTCCTTCTAGCATTTTCCGTTTTTACACGTCGTGCAATCATGCTCGCAATCCCGAGCATATTGCGGATACGCGTTTCGCGCGAAGGGCGCGCATTCACTTGTCAGTCTGGGGCAGCGCCCCAGGATTGACGGCACCAAAAAAACGCCAGCGCTGAAAGCGCGATTCATTTCCGGTACGAGGTCCGATCCGCTCGCCGAGGCTTCATAAAGCGAAATCGGTCCCTCTCCTTTTCAGTGAGAGTTGCTCAAAGCCGCTCTGAACGTAATGGTATTGTTGCGATGATTGCAAAGGCAGCCGAAACATTTCAGTTCGATGCAATTGACGATGTGTTGAGCGACATCGCCAAAGGGCGCATGGTGATCGTGACCGACGATGCCGATCGTGAGAACGAAGGCGATCTGGTCATGGCAGCGGAAAAGGTGACGCCCGAAGCCGTCAATTTCATGGCGACCCATGGGCGCGGCTTGGTTTGTGTGCCCATTTCGAACGAGCGCGCAGAGCAGCTGGGCTTGCAACGAATGGTGGTACGAAACCGCGAAAAGCATCGAACCGATTTTACTGTTTCCGTTGATGCCGCGCGCGGCGTGACCACTGGCATCAGCGCCTACGATCGCGCGACGACGATCCTGGCAATCGCCAATCCGAAATCGTCTCCAGAGGATCTCAACCAGCCGGGGCATGTGTTTCCACTGCGCGCGAAGGACGGCGGCGTACTGCGGCGCGCAGGTCACACCGAAGCCGCCGTCGATCTGGCGAGAATGGTGGGTCTGCAACCGGCCGGTGTGCTCTGCGAAATTTTGCACGACGACGGCACCATGGCGCGGCTGTCGGAACTGATGGAATTCCACAAGAAACACGGCCTGCGCATTTGCACGATCCAAGGTTTGATCGCCTACCGGCGTGTTCGCGAGAAGCTGGTGGAGCTGGAGCAAATCGTGAAAATGCCGACCGACTACGGCGACTTCGATTTGCACTTGTACCGCTCGAAACTCGATGGGCAGCATCATCTCGCACTTGTGAAAGGCAAAATCGACAAAAACAAACCGACGCTGGTCCGTGTGCACAGCCAATGTCTCACCGGCGACGTCTTCGCCTCGCGCCGGTGCGACTGCGGAAATCAGTTGCATGCCGCGCTCCGGCAAATTGCCGAGGAAGGCAACGGCGTTTTGGTTTACATGCGCCAGGAGGGTCGCGGCATTGGGCTCGCGGCAAAAATTCACGCCTACAAATTGCAGGAAGAAGGTCTCGATACTGTGGAGGCAAACGCCAAGCTCGGCTATCCGAGCGACCTCCGCGATTACGGACTCGGCGCACAGATTCTTTTCGATCTCGGCGTGCGGCAGTTCCGGTTTCTCACAAACAACCCGAAGAAAGTTGTCGGCCTCGAAGGATACGGTCTCGAGATGATCGAGCAAGTGCCGATCCGCACCGAGGCGAATCCCCATAATGTCAAATACCTCGAGACAAAGAGGACGAAGCTGGGGCATTTGTTGTGAATGACGAAGATCGAATGTCGAAGCTCGAGGGAATGACGAAGTTCAAAACAGCGCGCGATCAGTCATTAGTCATTCGTGCTTCGTCATTAATTCGTCATTCGCCTGCCACGCCGAAGCTTGGCGAAGGCGGGTCATTCGTCATTCGTCATCTTTAGATGTCGAAGGCCGCGCCAAGTCGCCCGCGAGGGGATAAGAGGAAACGCACGTTCTATATCGTCGCGAGCCGATTTAATGCGCAATATGTGGATGGTCTTGTCGATCACGCCACGAAAGAACTGCATGGCCTTGCGCCAGACGCGACGATTTCTCTCCACCGCGTGCCAGGAGCGTTCGAAATCCCAGTGGCAGTGCGCGAGCTGGCGACGCAGGATAGAGCCGATGCGGTTATTGCCTGCGGCGTGATTTTACAGGGAGAAACGAATCATGCACAAAATCTGAGCCGCTCCGTCACCGATGCGCTTCAACGCATTGCGGTTGAACATGGCATGCCCGTGATCAACGTGGTGCTCAGTTTCGACAATGAAGCGCAAGCGCGTGCGCGTTGTCTCGAAAACAAAATCAATCGCGGCATCGAAGCCGCGCGAGCTGCGGTCGAAATTGCAAATGTGCTGGCAGACCTTCGCAACAAACAAGGAGCGGCGGTTTCCAAACCGCCGAGGGACCATGGGTAAACGTCGCCGCGCCCGAGAAGCGGCAATTCAATATCATTTCTGGCGCGACCTTCAGCGCGGCGAAGGTCCAGAGAAGATCGACGAGTTCTGGGAATTTTGTCCGGCCAAGCCGCGCGTGCGCGATTTTGCACAGCCGCTTATCGAAGGAATGGTGGCGCATCTTCCGGAGATCGACGAACGTATCCGGCGCTACTGTGAGAATTACGAATTCCGGCGCATTTCCGCGGTGGATCGAAATGTCCTCCGCCTCGCGATCTACGAGATGCTTTATCGCGACGATATCCCGCCGGTCGTCTCGATCAACGAAGCGATCGAGCTGGCCAAAACTTTTGGCGGCGCGGAATCGGGTCGTTTTGTAAACGGGATTCTCGATCGGGTGCGAAAAGATCTCACCCGACCGGCGCGCGAGGCGGTGACGAAACGAGAATCGTGATTCGTTAAAGCGTGTAAACAATGTCATTCCGAGCGAACTCGAGGAATCTCTGATTAGTTCTTCCAGCAACGCTAAGTTGAGGATCAGAGATGTTTCGCTTCGCTCAACATGACAACGAGAGGCTCTCCGGCTTCAACGCTTCAACTCTTTTAACGTTTTAACGTCGCGCTTGCGCAATGAACTTCCTCCAATCCGTTGCGCAGCAATTCACCGGCAAGCCAATCGACTGGAACGAGCTGGAAGAAGCACTAATCCGAGCCGATCTCGGTGTGCCAATGACAATGCGAATCATCAAGACACTCCAGGAGCGCGAGGCTTGGGCTTTGCTTGGAGTTGGCGACGTGATCAAAGCAGTGCGGGCGGAGATCGCGCGCATTTTGCCGCCGCGTCCGACGCCAATCCATCGAGCGAACGGCAAACCAACCGTGATCTTGATCGCCGGCGTGAACGGAACCGGCAAGACAACCTCAACAGCAAAACTCGCAAACTACCTCATGCACGCCGCCAATTGTAGGGCGTCTGTGTCAGCCCCGAATGTATTCGGGGTTCACAGAAACGCCCTACAACAGGATCGAAATCATGTGCTATTAGCGGCAGCAGACACTTTTCGTGCTGCTGCGATCGAGCAGCTTGATGTTTGGGCAAAGAGACTCGGAGTTGAAATGATCCGCGGCCAGTACGGCGCCGACCCGGCTGCGCTTTGTTACGACGCCTACCAATCTGCCTTGACGAACAAAATCGATTTTTTGCTTTGCGACACGGCTGGCCGTCAACACACCAAAACGAACCTCATGGCCGAGCTCCAAAAAATGAAACGCACTCTCGGCAAACTCGATTCGGATGCGCCGCATGAGACGTTGCTCGTGGTCGATGCCACCACGGGCGGCAACGCCCTTAGTCAGACGCGCGAATTCCACAGCGCCCTGACACTAACTGGATTGATCGTGACAAAACTCGATGGCAGCGGCAAAGGCGGCATTGTCGTTGCGATTCAGGATGAACTTGGAATTTCAACTCGCTTCGTCGGCACTGGTGAGCAACTCAATGATTTCGCGCCATTCAGTCGCGACATGTATATCGCCAATCTTCTGTAGCGGCGGTCTATGGTTGAAAGAATCCGCGGAGGAACGCCGCCGCTTCATCTGAGATGCCGGCGATCTTGTTCGTTGCCTGACGATAGAATTTGAAATTGAGTTCGGTTTCCGGGCGGCCGTCTTTCCAGTCGGAAAAAAGTTTGAGCTCGCTTCGCCCCAGGCGCCGCTTCGCGAGCGCGGTCCTCCTGATGGTGATGCTCACGCGCGGCGTTTGCCGAGCGATCCCGGGTTTCTTGGCGATCGCCTTGGCCAAGCTGACGACGCCGCTGGCGATTAGGCCCGGCCCGCCTTCGTTCTCGCTCGCGAAAATGAAGATCGTGTCGCCTTTGGCGATGTGCTTGCCACTATACATCGTCTTGTGCGCGCTGAACGCGAACGTCTCCGCCCGCGGATCGCTAACGTCGGCTTTGATCGCGAACATCATACTCCTAATCACTCCAGCCGCTGCACTCACAAGATGCGTTCCCAAGTCAAGACGTACTCCAATGATTGGCCATCGGATACGAGTGGAGGCGTGGACAACACCAGGCGAGAGCCGTCGAACTTGAAATGACGGAGCTGATCGTTGCCGATCCAATTCGGGTACCAGGCGCCCCGAACGTGATGTGTCACAGTCTGCATCGTCTCATCAATCGTGTAGGTGCCGAAATACGAGGCGTGACCGTCGAATGCCGCTCGGACTTCAGCATCTGTCCCGCGACCGGGATCGTTGGCATCGAAGAGCGCACGGTCATTCCTCATAACATGGGCGGACATGTTGCCGCCGGCGTCATACATGAGCAGGCCCGAGACGTGTTCTCCTAATGGGTACTGAAGCTGACCCTTCGAATCGCGCGCTTCAAACGACACCAGTCGCCAAGTTCCCAGCAGGCTTGGTACGTTCTGTGACTGAGCCGTGTTTTCGGACGCGATCATCGCACCCGCGACGACATGGCAGAGACTGATTTCATTTGTGATTCCTGAGTTGATTCGATCCTGCCGCCTAACGTAGTGAGTTCACCGGCAAACCGAGGACACGCAGTGCCGAGGTTTGTCGGGTGCAAAGACTGGTTAGGCACAAAGGCCCTCATTTCAGAATTCCCTTGAGAGTTCGCCCATCAGAATACTTGATGTCAGTTATTCTCCAACCTCGCGCCGCGTTCGATAGTAAGAACACAATTTTCTCGCTTCTCCCTATGTTTTTAAAGGACGCTGCAACTTCGGCCGAATCCTTCTGTTGAGCTACCAGCACGACGGAGAAGTCTTTGATTTCAAAATCCTGTGCAGCGTACAGCGGATCAAAATCCAGTTTCCCAACTTCACCCTGAGATTCCGATTGATCTTTTAAGAACAGAGACAACAAACCCTTCTCAAAATAGGCACCCAAAAATTTCCTGCTGGCCGGATACTGCAAAGGGTCTGCTTTCCCGCGATGTGCGCTATAAAGGCCGGTGACGATCTTTGTTGGGGAAGTCGCCGCGGGCAAACTGATCTCCGCCCGTACTCCGCAGAGATTGAAGAAAACTACAGTAAGGACAATGAACTTTCTCATGTTTTCCTTTGTGCCTGGTTAGACCTCATGCGTGGAAATCAGCGTGCTGCATAGAAGTAGATCACAATAAACGCTACGATCAGGAGAATAGCCGTAATCCACCACATTGGTTTGATAGCCGCTGTCTTGGGAGAGGATCCAAACTCCCGCTTAACAAATTCCTCATAATTGAAGTCCTCATCCGGCAAATCCACGGCATCGTAAGTATGAGCATCTTCTCGCCAGCCAGAATTATGGTCAGCGCCGCACTCCGGACACGCTAACGCGTCGCGAGGAACATCTTCGCCGCAGGATGGACATACCTCCGGCGGCGTCGGGTTCTTAGACTTCTTCGTGGTCATCGCATGTTTTCCGATTCGTTCTCAAAGAAAATGGCGCCAGGCCTAACGGTTGCGTCACTCATCATTTAATCCCTTTCCCTTGAGAATTTGCCGCATACATTTTTCAACCCTGGACTCCCGTGTTTTGGATTGTTTGGCTGCAGAAAAATAAAGGATGTATGCTCTTTGCCGGCCCGGTGTCAGTGCCTCAAAAGCAGTCTTCAAGGCAGGGATTTCATCTAATTTATTCTGCAATTCTTCAGGAATAGGTTCCGGCTTCTTTTTATAATTCACTTTCAAACCGGCCTTTTCCGCTTCAATGGCTTCACAAATATAGGCCCTCAAGATGGGTTCCATCTCAAGTATTTCGCGAACATCGGTGAACGGAATCCGGCGTGCCGCCTGCCAGCCAAATTTCTTAAGGATCCCATGGCGATCCTTTAACAAGGCGCCTTTGCAAAACAGAAGTGCACAGAATTCTTTAAATCCTTGTATTATAACTATGTTACTTTTCTGAAACGTGTAACAAGGCTTACCCCACTTCAATTCTTCGGTCAGTCCACAGGCAAGACTGATCCTTCTCAATTTCTCCATTTCTTTCTGCCACTTTTTGGCTCTTCTTAAATATCCATCAACCTTAGGATTTCTTTTTTCCTTGTTGGCATTCATGATTGGTTTCTAAATCTATTTATCGGCGAAACGGCGTCATTTACTCTGGCCTAACGAGAACAAGATCAGCCACCGCTGGCGGGGCTGCGCTTTGCTGAACTCTCAACTCTCATCCAAAGGCACTCAACTGTATTTAGTACACTGCCAGCGCGCCTACTCGCGAACACTTTCGGAGTTGATTGGATCGTCTGGTTAAGCCCGATTCGAATCTGCCCCCGAGCTTAAATCTTTTCTATCGCGCAAATCGCGCGCGAGCGCCCACGAGCCCCCCCAGAGCGCTGCAACGATAAACACGTCCGACCACTTGTCCGGGTCTTGAGGTGCGCCGGGGGTGCGGAAAAAGTTGAGAACAGCCGGTATGTGAATTGTTACCGCCCAGAGCGCGAACATCAGTCCCACACTTAAAGCCGCCGACCGCTGCAGAAATCCAGTGGCGAAGCTTACGCCCGCGGCGATGAAGGCTACGCCGAAGAAAACAGTCCAGAACCGGTGCCAGGGAATCCAGCCGGGAACCATGCTGGCAATGAAGGCAAGAACCTGAAAGTGGCCGATGCCAAAGATGATGAGCGCAAATGCAAGAAGATAGCGGCTCGTCCGGTAAAGCCATCCCGGAATGCCGCCCAATCCAGAAGCGAGCCACGCCAGGCTGCCAATGGCGATTGGTTCGAGCACATTGGTACGCCACGGAGCGCTCATGAGATCGAAATGTCGTGGCACGTCAAACGCGAGTCCACAGAGTAACATCACAACACCGAGTGTGATCGAAGACACCACTAAGGTGCGTTGAAAAAGAAGGCCTGCCCCGCAGAGGATAAAGATTGTTCCGACGAGGTAGGCCAAACTCGGAATGGCCGGCACCCACGGAATCACCAGCACAACCTCAGAGTGTGGGCCAGGCGAATGACCGGAAACGTACGAGCAGATCAATGTCTCTACGCCTATCCCAATTATTGCCAACGAAAAGAACAGGCGACCAAATCGCCCCAGCATAATCAACCACGTTACCCTGTTTTCCGGCTGATTTCGTATCTTATCGTGCGGAATATTCACGGCCTAACGAGAAGAGATAAGCCACCCAGCACTTTGAAGATTTGGCTACGCATCATCGAGAGCATACAACAAAGTGCTGGGTTGGCTTCATCGTTTGGTTAGGCGCGATGGCACCGTTAATAGCTTTCTTAGGTTCGGCTCAAAACAGTGTGTCCAGGCGGGCGTACCTCACGGATGATCCCGCTCCAAACCATGCGGTGATACAGATCGTCCATGTGCGCCGGTGATGTGGGCATCTTCGCCTTGATCCACCACGACAGCAGCGACAGCAAAGCACCCGCGAGGGCCTGCGCGATCGCGTGCCGCTGCACGTTAGTCCCGCACGCGCGGTGCAGCTCGGCGAGCCGCTGCTCGATCCCACGGGCAAAATGCCCCTGACCCAGCTCGAGAACGTCGTGAACCTTCCCCGATGCGACGATAGCCTTCTGGAACCGGGAAGCGTCGGCGACGTGTGCGAAGAGCTCGCGAACCGGCGCGATGCGATCCGACGAATCCCCGCGGCGCGAGAGCGCCGTAGCCATTCCTTCGAAAAATTCATCAACGTCGCTGATAAACAGGTCGTCCTTGTCGTTGTAGTGCACATAGAAAGTTGACCGACTAACGCCAGCGCGATCAATCACGTCTTGCACGGTGATTGCATCGAACGGCTTCTCCAGTGCGAGTTCCATTAGCGCGTCGCCGAGCTGATCGCGAGTGCGCCGAATGCGTTGGTCGATCTTCCGTTTTGCAATGTTTCTGGACATCGGAAGCCTTTCTGTTCGTTTACGGCGGGTCTGTAGTGGATTGTCATTGACGACTCAGCGTCCCGCCCCTGCAGTGTAGCGCATGACAGACAACACAAAAGGCGGAATCGCGTTGATCGCCGGATCCCTAGCCGGCATTATAACAATGGGTCTCCATCCGACAGTTCGAGATCTCTCAGCACCTGACCAGCTTGCATCAATGACGCTGTTGCTAATCGGCGTGCACGCGCTCGCTGTTCTGAGTCTGCCGATTATGTTCCTGGGCGCGGTGGCTCTGTCGCGACGCGTCGCATCGCCCGACCGACTCGCGATTGCAGCGCTTGTGGTTTATGGCTTCGCATTGACCGCAGTGCTGGTAGCTGCGGTCGTTGATGGTTTCGTCGTCCCAAGCCTTGTGCGTGAGATTATGAGCGCTGCGCCGCCGACGAGTGAAGGATGGCGAATCGCACTTTATTACAATGGTTTTCTCAATCAGGCGTTTGCGCGAGTTTTCCTTGTGGCTTCGTCGACTTCAATTGTTCTCTGGTCAGCCTCGATCATAAGGACACGGGCGCTGACTACTGGGGTGGCGATCTACGGGCTGCTGGTGGGACCGGCGGTTGTCATTGCGGTTGTGTCCGGCCTAAGGCTCGATCCACATGGGGCCGGTTCGCTCATTCTCGGTCAATCACTCTGGTTCATCGTCGTGGGCATCCTGCTGTGGAAGTTCAAGGAGAAGCAATGCTTGAACGCCTAACGAGAAAGAGATAAGCCACGGCAGGGTGTCGTGGCAAACACGCTGGACTTATTTCGAAATGGGGCCGCCTGCCGCGTGTTCATGTTTACGCTGGTTGGCTTCATCGATTGGTTAGGCGTGTTCCATAAATTAACGAGCGCCGCTACTTGCGACGAACCAGCGCCGTTACAGTCAGGAAGCTCAGGGCGCCTATCGCCGCGAGAGTCCGTAGCGTTTGAAACGAACTCCATTTCTGGGCGAGTTCTGCCCAATTGGGTGGTGGAGAATTGATGTCCCACGTCTTGATCTGATTATTAATCGGGATGTTGCCAAAGGCTGTAATTAAGGCAACGGCTACAATGCAAACACTTGCTACAATCAAGAGGTAGAGATCGGGGCGTTCGTTGCGAGCAAGGAGGGTTGACGCGATCGTGAACAAGGTTCCTAAGATTACAATGGTAGGCAATGGAACCGTAAATACCCGAATCGCGTGCTGCATCTTCTCAGCATAAAAGGCTGATGACATGCCGGCCGGGTTATAGTCGATCCAGATAGCGAATGCTGCACCAGCTACCAACGCGACGAAAATTAGAGCCGCGAATAGAACGATGTTTCGTATCATATTATTCTCCTCGATTTAGCCACCTCGGTGCGCCTAACAAGGACTATGCGGCATTTTGCAGCCTAATTCCATTATGGGCCGCAAAGTTTTCATTTCAGCTTCGTGTTTGCTCATGCGCGAACCGAGTGACAACACGTGAAGCGCTATCCGCGACTCGCTTTCGCGGCGGTTTCGACGGCGCGTTTCTTTTGCGGATCGCTGCCACCGGTGAACTTGGGAAGGAATGGCACCTCCACATCAGGCGAAACTCCGACACCCTCGAGTCGTTTGCCGTCGATCGCCAAATCGCTCACGGCCAGAAACAGCAGACTGCCATCGCTCATCACCATGGGACGTCCGAACATGAGCGCTCCCGCCGTGCGCGATCCTACCACTGAACCGCGTCGCACCTTTTTAAAATAGTAGGTAAGAAGTTCTTTCCCGCTGCGCGTTCCTTCGTTCACGAGCAGGCAAACCGGCTTCGTCCAAGCCTCCTCGTGGGTGGTCGGTTGGGAGCCGCGCTCAGTTATTTTTAAGGTCAGAGGAGGAGCGACGAACGGCCAAAGATAGCGGGGGCTGGCTCCGCCCCAGCCATCGCGAAGATCGACAACCAAAGCGTCCGCGCCGCGCAACCGGCCGTTGAGCTCGGCGTCCAGTTGCGCTTGGTAGGATTCCGCGGCGTAACTCCAGATGTGGACGTAACCGACCTTCACGCCATCGCACTCCACTATCTCAACGCTCGCCTTCATCGCATCCAAGAACATCGTGGTTGTGTCCAGCATCTTCGGCGCGACCGGTACGGTGACGGGCTCAGCGTCGGCGGTGCGTCTGATGTGCAATTCCACCGTTTTGCCAACTTTACCGGTGAAGGATCCGATCGGCTGGAACGGTGCTCCGTCCGCATCCAGAATTTCGTCGCCGGAGTGCAGCCCGGCCAGGGCCGCGGGTGAACCATCGAAAATATGGCGGATGAATAGCGTCCCTTCAGTCGTGTAGGTGGAGATGCCGATCCCGGGGTAGCTGGGCTTCGGATCTTGGATGAAGGGCTTGATTTTCGGTTCAAGAATCGACCAGAAAAGTCCGACCAATTGGAAGTACTCCGGATCGCGCTTCGTATAGAAGTGGGTGTGTGAGGTCCGCAGTTCCGCCAGCATCGCATTGATGACGGCGGAAAACTCCTCGTCGGTGCGGGCCTTGGTCGCCTCGTTGCCGAAACGCTTTTGGGCCGCGTCCCAATCGACGCCGTTGAAGTGCGGATCGAAGAAATTGTCGCGCACAGTCTGCCAGACTTCTTGAAAGACGTCGGCGCGTGAAGGCGGCGCCGCCCCTCCGGCAGGCGCGACCGTCCCGATGGCCACGCTGCCAGCAAGAATCAGGTTTGCCCACGATGCGATAACTTTACGATGAGCGAGCATCTAACGAGAAAGAGATAAGCCACCCAGCACTTTGACAATCGGTTTCATAATCGATCGAAAGCTTACTACAAAGTGCTGGGTTCGCTTCATCGATTAGATGACATGTAAAGGGTGCGGGCAAGTGGTTAAGCTCACCCGCACCTATGAATAAGTGTCATTTAAACACTGAGTTGTCCTCACACGAGGGAACCCGTTGCCAGTTTAATGGCAGCAAGTGCGTG
>Ga0193751_1000251_pt1 | contig 47142 bp, 38 predicted proteins | sample L1c2metaG_FD_143050 | JGI IMG/M metagenome (GOLD analysis project Ga0193751, IMG submission 143050) | Soil microbial communities from a riparian zone of the East river system, Colorado, United States - L1c2 | ecosystem: Environmental > Terrestrial > Soil > Riparian zone | place: USA: East River...
AGCGCCGTCGATTTCAACACCAAACTGCTCAATTTAATGGAGCCAAGATCCACAAATGGGCCTGCTTAGCCGTCGAGGGAGCACTGCCTCGCCGAGTCAAAAAATTGAAAAGGACGTGCCGGTGATAAACCGGCTCGGTCTGCACGCCCGTCCCGCCGCGATGTTTGTTCGCATTGCCAGCCGTTACCGGGCCGAAATTTGGGTGTCCAAGGAAGGCGAAGAAGTGAACGGCAAAAGCATCATGGGATTGATGATGCTTGCGGCCGGCCAGGGATCGAAGCTCCACATCCGCTGCGAAGGACCAGACGCCGCCAAGGCGATGTCCGACTTGGAGGAATTAATCAATGCGCGCTTTCACGAGGATTGATTTCTCTCTACAATCGCACGCGGATGAGCGGCGATAACAAGGAAATTCGATTTCGCGGAGCAGGCGTTTCGCCCGGGCTCGCGCGCGCCGTCACTCACGTCGTTCGCGACGATCTCGACGACGTTTCCCGTTATCATATAGAACCGTCGCAGATTGGAAACGAGATCGCGCGGTTCGAGGCCGCGCTCGTCCAAACGCGCGTCCAAATCCTCGAGATGCAGCAAAAAATCGCGGAAGCGATTGGCGCAAAAGACGCCGCCATCTTCGACGCGCATCTGCTTGTGGTCGAAGACCGGACTTTGATCGACGAAGTTTTGCGCCGCTTGGAAACAGAACGCTGCAACGTCGAGTGGGCTTTTCAGGAAGTGGCCAACAATTACGCCGAGACGTTGAGCAAAATCGACGACCCCTATTTGCGCGAACGCGCGGTCGACATGCAGGACGTGACGCGCCGGATCGTTCGAAACCTGCAGGGCAAAGCGCCGAAACCAGTATTCTCGGCTGCTGAGCCGCACATCTTGGTGGCGCACAATCTGACACCTTCGGACGCGGCGAGTATGGATCGCCAGCTTGTCCTTGGCATCGCCACCGATCTCGGTAGCCGCACTTCTCACACCGCAATCATCGCGCGCTCGCTCGATATTCCGGCGGTGGTCGGCTTGCATGATGCGACCGAGAAACTTGAGAGCGACCAGCACGTGTTGCTCGACGGTTACACCGGCCTGCTGATTGTCGATCCAACGGCGGAAACACTTTCCTACTACGGCGAGATCGAGATCAGAAAAGGTCAGGTCACGAAAGAGCTAAAGCAGCTTCGCGAGACCACATCGACCACCAACGACGGCCATCACATTGTTCTTTCCGCCAATATCGAGCTCCCGGGCGACGTCGACGCCGTTGCGGAAAACGGCGCCGAAGGCATTGGGCTTTATCGGACCGAGTTTCTCTTTGTGAACCGCGATACGCTCCCGAGCGAAGAGGAACAGTACGAGACCTATCGAAAAGTGGCCGAGCAAGTGAAGCCAAACCCGCTCATCATTCGTACCTTCGATCTCGGTGGCGACAAGCTCGCCGTCGGCGCGGTCGACCTCGGCGATGAATTGAATCCCTTTCTTGGGTGGCGCGCCATTCGTTTTTGTCTCGAGAACATCGACATCTTCAAGACCCAACTACGTGCGATCTTGCGCGCGAGCGCGGTTGGCAACGTGAAAATCATGTTCCCGATGATTTCCGGTCTCGAAGAATTGCGCCACGCCAAAGCTGTCCTGGACGAATGCAGGAACGAAGTTGGCGAGAAAAAAAGTGGCAAGATGGAAGTCGGCGCCATGATCGAGATTCCGAGCGCGGCGATCTCGGCCGATAGTCTCGCGCGCGAGGTGGATTTCTTCAGCATCGGAACGAACGACCTGATTCAGTACACGATCGCGGTCGATCGGGTGAACGAACGAATCGCGCATCTTTACGAGCCGACGCATCCGGCGGTTTTGCGCTTGTTGAAAATGATCGCGGACGCCGCCCACGCGAATGATATCTGGGTGGGCGTTTGCGGCGAGATGGCGCGCGATGTTGCGACGATTCCGATTTTGGTCGGCCTTGGGATGGACGAATTGAGCGTCGGCGCGACCTCCGTGCCGCGAGTGAAAATGGCCGTGCGGAGCTTGGCCATGCCGGAATGTCAGCAATTAGTCAATGAGGTGCTGCAGCTCCAGACGTCTTCGGAAATTCTTGCGCGTTGCTTGGAGCTGGCCACCAAACGCTACGGCGACCTGCTCGGCTGAATGATTTGTCATTCCGAGCGCATGCGAGGAACCTCGCAGTCGAACCAATGATCACGCAAAGTAAGTTGTTTGATGCTCGAAGTTTGTGGGGGGTCCTTCGCGCCGCTGAGGATGACACGCGGGCAGGTTGAACGCACCGCTTTGGCAGATGTCGATCTTTGATTAAGTTTGCTCTCCTGCTCCATGAAATTCTTGGCCCGGCTCCGGTCGCGCGGAAAAAAGCGCAGTAAACTTTTTCGTTACGGATGGAAGATCACGTTGGTTGGACTGATCGCCGGCGCCGGTCTGGCGCTGCTTATCTTTTACGGGGCGTGGGCGGCAAGTTTCGACATGAAAAAAGTCGGCGCTATGCCGGAGCGCAATACCGTCTTCGATGTTGACGGAAAAATTTACAGCCGGCTGGCCGGCTCCAATCGGTTGCGCGTTTCACTCGATGAAATTTCGCCGTTGTTCATCGATGCGCTGCTGGCGCGCGAAGACACGCGGTTTTATCAACATCCCGGAGTTGATTGGCGCGGCATTCTCCGCGCGCTGGTGCGCGACATTTTGAGCGGCTCGGCCAAGGAAGGCGCGAGCAGCATTACTCAACAACTCGCGCGCAACAGTCTTCCGCTGGGCGGGCGCAACATGAGCCGCAAACTGCTGGAAGCAATGGTCGCATTCCGGATCGAACACGAATTTACGAAAAAGCAGATCCTCGAGCTTTACGTGAACCGGATTTATTTCGGCGCCGGTTGTTACGGCGTCGAAACGGCCTCCCAGGCTTACTTTGGGAAGAACGCGTCGAAACTGAATCTTCCTGAGGCGGCGCTGATCGCCGGACTGATTCGAAGCCCGAACCGGTTTTCGCCGCTAAAAAATCCGGAAGGCGCCGCCAACGAACGCAACGCGGTGTTGGATCGAATGGTTGAAGTTAAAAAAATCCCCGCGACGGAAGCGGCCCAAGCCAAGCTCGCCAAGGTTAATGCCCACCCCCGGCGCTTGCTTCAGATCCAGGAAAATTACGCGATGGACGCGGTCCAGCGCGATTTGAACCTGATTCTCACCCAGGACCAGATCGACAACGGCGGCTTGTTTATCTACACCACGCTCGACCCGAACGTGCAAAGCACGGCGCAACAGGCGCTCGAAACCCAGCTCACGAAGATCGAGCATCAGGGAAATTTTAATCACCCGCTCAAGGCAAATTATCATCCGCCGGAAAACGGCGAGGATTCTTCGATGCCGTATTTGGAAGGCGCGGTGGTTGCAATCGATAACAACAGCGGCGGGATTCGCGCACTGGTCGGTGGTCGCGATTATTCGCAAAGCAAATTCAATCGCGCGCTGCCGCCCGCAAATCGACAGGTCGGTTCCGCATTCAAACCGTTTGTTTACACGGTGGCGTTTTCGGAAGGATTGCTGCCCGGCGCGTCAGTTAGCGACAGTCCAATTCAGCCGGGCGAAATCGACGGCGCCGGAAACTGGTCGCCCGCAAATTCGGATGGGACCTACAGCGGGATTCAGCCATGCTCTTACGGCCTGATTCACTCCCGCAACACCATGAGCGTGCGGGTCGGGCAATTCGCGGGACTCGATGCCGTCCAAAAAATCGCGACCACGCTAAATCTGAGCGACAATGTTCCGCGTGGTCCGGCCATCTATATCGGTGCGTTTGAAACCAATCTGAAAGATCTGACCGCCGCTTACACGGTTTTTCCCAATGCCGGTGTGCGCAAGCAGGCTTACATCATCGAGCGAATCGACGACGCGGAGCATCAGCCGATTTATCGCGCGTCGCACATTGCCGCGCCTGCGCTTGACTCGAGCGCCGCGTGGATGACTTCGCAATTGATGGAGGAAGTGCTCACCCGCGGAACGGCGGCGGCGGCGCGTTCGTTAGGCTTCAAATTGCCGGCCGCCGGAAAAACTGGAACCACTAACGATTACAAAGACGCGTGGTTCGTCGGTTACACTTCGACCATGACCTGCGGAGTTTGGGTCGGATTCGATCAACCGGTCACGATTATTCCGCATGGTTACGGCGCCGCGCTCGCGCTGCCGGTCTGGGTGCAAGTGATGAACAAAGCCGCCACCATTTACCCGCCGCAAGATTTACAGCCGACTATGCCGATGCAGCACGCGCTGGTTTGCTCGCTTTCAAATCATCTCGCGACCACCGGTTGTGAAGCAGCCGGCACCGCCTACGAATTCGATCTTCCCGCGGACAAAGTTCCCACGGCGGGCTGCGAAATCCACGGCGGCGAACAAATGCAGTTCGCGCAGAAACTGAACGACTTCGGGAAAAAAGCTGGCGACATCCCGAACAAACTCTTCCAGTCCTTCAAGAAATTCTTCGGCGGCAAATGATGTGGCGGCGCCCGTGTCGGGCGCGGATCTTCGTCCGCCTTCGTCCCGCAGTCGCGGGACGGCGTGACGCTTGTATTTCGCTGCACGCGAAATAAAGGCGGGTCTCTTTAGCACGCTTGAGATTCTCGACCGCCCGTCAAACATCTTGGCACCGCTCGTAGAGCGCTTCGGCTGGTTTTTCCCGCCATCGGTAACGCGATTTCATATCCGATTCCGCTACTGGCACCGGTGACGATAGCGATCCGACCCGTAAGATCAGGAATGTCGGGGCGGTCCATTTTGTTTTTACGGTGCGCCTGCTTCCACCTGCGGTTTCGCCGCTTTGCTCCGGACCGCTTTCGCCAGCATCGCTCCCCTAATTCGGAGCGAAACTGAGGAAGGAATTAACGTATCCATGATTCGATCCATTCTCCCAGGAAAATGAGTCGGGTGATTAGCTTTGAGAGCTTTAAGTCCTCAGCGACGGATTGTTCGACCGACATCGGTTTGAACGGCATGGTCTTGGAATCGAGACTGAGCTTCGCCAGTACAGGAGTTTCTGTTGTCAGGCCTCCCCGCGAGCACTTGTAACAGCGGACTTGCTGGCAAGCGCTTTATCAATCATGTCCGCCTCCATCTTCCGCGCAAAAGAAGCGGGCACGAGGGCGCTCATGATGCGGTTCAGCCGGCCTGGAACGATTCTGGAGCGGTTTTTGAGCAGACCGCTGAGGCCCTCAGATACGCACTGCTCGACGCTCATCGGTTTCAGCGGCATGGTCTTCGGATCGAAGCGGAACTTTTCGAGCACCGGTGTGTTCGTAAACCCGACTGCCAGTACAGTGACGTAGACACCGAGAGGTTTGAACTCATAGTGAAGCCCTTCGCCAAGACTGTGTACATACGCCTTCGCGGCTGCATCATTCGTTATACGGGGAATGCCGTTTTCCGCACCCATTGCCCCCACGAGGATCAAGCCGCCCCGCCTCCGCTCAGCGAGCTTCCGGCCGAAGTAATGGGCGATGTCTAAATGCGACGTGGTGTTGAGTCGCAAGGTCGCCTGAAGCAGCTGTTGATCGAGCTTCAGGAACTCGCCCGGATTTGCCGTGCCTGCATTCGAGACGACAAGGCCGATATCCAGATCCTTCGTCTGCTCGGCGAGCTTCGCGATGAAGCCCTCTTGCGACAGGTCCATGGTGAGGGCCCGATACTGAACGCCAAAGTCTTTCGCGATTCCACGACCAACTTCTTCCAAAGGGTCAAGCCGCCGGGCAACAAGCGCAACGTGAAGCCCACTCGCAGCGAGTTGCCGCGCGAACTCCCGTCCAATTCCCGACGATGCCCCGGTCACGACCGCCCATGGGCCGAACTTTTCCTTATCGACAAACGTGCTCATATTGTTCCTTTGTTCGGTAACATTGAACTGATGGACTATATTGTCAAGTTGTGATATAGTTCTCCATGCGGCCAATCTATCATCCGTCATTGGAAGAAATAACCGTTCAGGGCATTCTCTATGCCCTATCCGACCCGGTCAGGGTCCGCATCTGCGGAGAACTGGCTCAGGCTGACTGCGCCATGAACTGCTCCGCTTTTTTGTCCAATGGCAGCTTGAAGCTTCCCAAGTCAACCTTGTCGCAACATTTCAAGATTCTTCGGGAAGCTGGCCTCATTCGTAGCGAACGCCGAGGGGTTGAACTTAAAAACTCATCGCGGTGCCAGGAATTGAAGAAAAAATTTGGACCAATGATTGTGGCGATTCTTAAAGCCTACGAAGACGAGACCAACAAATCCAAACGCTAACGTCCGCCGCGATTCGGCACGCGATTCGTTATCGACTTGCTTCTCCTCGGAGTCGCAGTTGGGTTCTTGATCTGGTCATTCCTCCGAAACTCGCTGTAGATACTTTTCGTCTTTGGGCTGCAGTTTCAGGGCGATCAACGGCCCCAATGCGAGAAAGCTTCAGCGTGTTTGCCATGACACCATGCCGTGGCTTATCTCTTTCTCGTTAGAGCGTTTCGTTGCTATGGAGAGTTCGTCGCGTTTGTCTCGATCTCCGGTCCTAGTATTCATTTTTCTCCCGCTCTCTATCTTTCTATTGCTTGGTCCCCAACGAACCAGCGTTACCCTTCGCTGGGACCCGTCGCCAGATAAACATGTCATCAGTTATCGAATCTATTACGCGGACGTCACCCGAAAGAAAGCGGCTAAGGCGAAGTCACTCGACATCGGGCGGACGACACACGCGACGATTCCAAACCTGGTTGCCGGCCACACCTACTATTTCGTCGTAAGGGCTCTTAACTCGGCGGGCCGGGAGAGCGAGCCGTCGAATTTAGTCAAATACGTCGCTGGCTCGCGGCCATCGAATTCCAAATAGTTTACGAACAGGTCTAACGATTCGATGAAGCCAACGGCCCCTTGGCCGTGCAACTTCCCCCGTGTTTGCCACGGCACCCTGGATTTCATCCAGGTGCCCGGCTTCCCTAGTGCGATTCACGTCTTCGCGTTTACGCACTCCCGCCGTAATGTTGTTCAACGCTACCCGTGGCTTATCTCTTTTTCGTTCGGCCAGCGCACACTTCATCTTGAGAGAACGATCATGAACAATCCGATTATTCCGGTAAGCCCTTCTGACCAAAGTTGCTGCCCGATTGTGGAACTCAGGCAGTACACGCTCCACCCCGAAAAACGAGACATCCTGATCGAGCTATTCGACCGACAGTTCGTCGAAAGCCAGGAAGCCGTGGGGATGAAAGTTATCGGACAATTCCGCGACCTGGATGATCCGAATCGTTTTGTCTGGCTCAGAGGCTTTCGCGACATGCCGTCACGCGCGCAAGCCCTCCAGAATTTCTATGGCGGACCGGTTTGGAAAACACACCGGGAGGTCGCCAATACAACGATGATCGACTCCGATAATGTGCTGCTGCTTCGCCCGGCTCATGCCAATACGGCCTTTCCGTTCTCGGCGAGCAACCGTCTCCCTCTCGGGGTCAATCAACCGGCAAAAGGGTTGTTGGTCGCCACGATCTACTATTTCGACGCTCCTGTGGAGAAGGAATTTACTGACTTCTTCGATCGACTTCTCTGGCCGATGTTGGTCAGTGCCGGCGCTTCCATCATAGCCTGTTTGGTGACTGAGAGGAGCCCGAATAACTTCCCGGCGCTGCCGGTTAGGGAAGGCGAGAATGTTTTTATCTCGTTCTCGCGTTTCCCGGACGCGGCGGCTTATGAACGCTACCTCGCCGTGCTTGCCCGATCGCCACGTTGGAGCGGTGAAATTTCGGAAGAACTAAGGCGTCGTCTCAAGGGTCATCCGCAGACATTAAAGCTCTCGCCGACCGCGCGTTCACAACTCACAGCCTAACCAGGCGATTCAGTTAACGGCTACCTGGTACGCGTTCAAATTTTCGATGATTAAAATATTTCCAGCGCATTTGACGCTCGGTGTCGGTAGCCGTAGCTGATCTTCTTCTCGTTAGACCTCATGCGCGCTTTGTCCTTTTTGATCGTGCTGTTACTCTCGTCCATTCCACGGTATGAACCGACACCGTCCCTACGCGCCCGCGCCCGCGGGGAGACGCACGGAGCCGTGAGGCGATCCCTCTTTTCACGAGCGTGAGACATTGCAGCGTATGAGGTAGTAAACCTCGGATCGGCGCGGACAAGGCGCGCCGAAAACAGCGTCGTTTTCCGGTCCTTACCAATCCGTCGAATATGGGCGAACGATCGTGGATTTTGACGGAACTGTTATGACTTTCGGCAGATATTGTTATGACTGACACTCATCCAAAGTGAGTTTCTCATAGGTAAAAGAGCGGGTGAAGGGAATCGAACCCTCGTGTGCAGCTTGGGAAGCTGCCATTCTACCATTGAATTACACCCGCGACGGAATTGCAGATTGTAGATTTTCGATTTTCGATTGCAACCGAAACAACAATCACTGCCACGAAATCACGTCGTCGGATTGGACCCCGGCCGACGTTTTGTAAATTTTGTTGCCGTTATTTCCTAGTTTTTTGTCTTTTCCAAGCGACCATGCGATGACCCCTTGCGAGACGGGATCTGCGCCCGCGCCACCGACACTGAGTGCGCCGTAAGGATTCGGCACGCTGTTGTTATAGGTCGTATCGATCTCCACGTTATATGTCGTGCCCCAAGGATCGACAAAAGACCCGATTGGAATGGAGCTGCCGTTTACGGTGACAGTCTGCGTCGCGATGCCGGCCTTAGGTTGAGTCGAATTCCTTGCATCCGGTGGCGAAATAAAAACGATCTGCCGCGGGTTCAATAATGTGACGGTAGCGGAGTTGTTGGTACTGCTGGTATTGTTCCGCAATACATCAATCAGCACGTCATTGTTCCCATAACTGGTATCTCCCGTCGGTGTCGTTCCGGTTCCGAAGAAAGCATCGGTTGTGTTCCCCGAAGCCACATTAACCGGATACTCTCCGTATTCCGTATAAAACGCGTTCACCGCGGTCACGATTTGGGTGAGATCATTCTTTGCCTGAACTTTTTTCGCGCGATCCAGGACTCCTTGAAATACGGGAAACGCGAGCCCAAGCAATGCCGCGATGATTGCGATGACGACAAGGAGCTCGATCAGCGTGAAGCCTTGTTCCGTCGTCATTCGGCATTTGAGCTTCGTCATTTTCGTCATTTCCATTTCGCCATCTGCTCGGGGAACGGGCAGTGGGCGCAATCAGAATTATCCTGTAAACAGAAGTCTTCGTAAATCTGTAAAAGCGCCTGTTGGTGCGCGATTGTTTTGGTGAACTTGCGCCTTCGCGGACCGTCGCCAAACAAACGCGTGGCCGCGGTTTCGAGCCGGCGGTTGGTCAAACGGGCCGGTAGTTTCGCGTATTCCGGCCAAAGGCTTGTCCCGAGGGGAGTCGAGGGATCGACCCGCCTCCGCCTAGTGCCGGTCGGGCTCGGACCTTCGCCGTGGCAAGCATCTTCCGCGTGCCAAAATGGGAAAATGACGTTCGCCAAAATATCGGCGACGCGGGATTCGCCGACGAGCGCCATCGGTTCGAGCGACGCCTCCGCCGTCATCGTGTAGTGAAATTTCCAAAATGGATGATCGAAGGCGTCGAAAAACTTTTCAATCGCGGCGGCGGTTCGCTTTCCCAGCGAGCGACGAAATGCCGGCCACTCCTGAACCAGGGTTGCCAGTGCCGCAAGACGACGCTGCGGATGATTGACGGGGCGAGTTGAGCTCAGCTTCCAAATCTTTGCCGGCAAGATCAGTCGTTGCAATCGATCGCGGTGTGGCCACCAACGGTCCCACAATTCGCGCACATAATTCTTTGCCGACTTTTTGTAGATCGCGAGGTCGGGCGTTTCCAAAAGACCGGCGATACCGAAAAGGATCGCTTCAGCATCTTTCAAGTCCTTGCGCAAAGCCTTCAACGAGAGCCGCTGCGCAATCAGCGTAAGCGGCAGCTTGTTCTCTTTATAACCGAGGGCGGCCGCGATTTCTTGAAAGAGCGCTTCGTTTCGCCCGTGATTGTCGATCTTGGCGCGGATGCGGGCGGCTTTTTTTTGCAAACGAAATTGGGCGGCGGCATCGAGCACGCTCCGGACGCGCTCTTCCGGCAAGTTTCCGAGAGGCGCCTGGCAACGCCCCGGCCGGGCGAGCGGAATGTTGGCGCTGAACGCCTCCGGTAAAATCGCCGGATCGATCCGGACCTGCGGGACGTTGCGATTCGATTTGGTGCGTGTGAAAAATTGGCGGTCACTTTTATCGATGAAAACGTGAAGCACGGTTTCTTCGAACGCAGGATTGATGGCGTGACCATGCAAATCCCAGTTCCGATCGACCAAGTCGATTTCGATGCAGCCGCGCAACGGTTCGCTACCATTCACGCGAACCGCGGCGTCGCAAAAATCGGGTCCGGCTTCGCGGTTCCAAGTGCCAAACTGGACAATGTCGATCTTGTCGCCGGTCGCGCTGACGAAATTCTTCCCAAACTCGCCGGCGAACCAGCGTGCTTGGAGCTCTAATTCGTTTGGCGTCCGAAGCGGAAGAAAAAGCGCGCGCTCGTGGACGCGACAGCTCGCGAGTATGTCGCCATAACGGTCAGCGCTGGGGGTCACGGTGCGATTATGAAAAGCGATGAGCAAAATGTCACGCGCGAGCTGAAGATTCGTCATTTGTCATTCGTCATTCGTCATTTCATACTGGCGCCATGCTCGACATTCGTTTGATTCGCGAAAAACCGGATTTCGTTCGCGAACGGATCGCGTCCCGCGGCGGCGACGACGCCGCGAGGATCGACGAGCTGTTGAAGGTCGATGCGAAGCGGCGAAAAGCCGAGACTGAACTGCAACAGTTACAGTCCGAGCGCAATCGATTGAGCAAGGAGATCGGCGGGAAAAAATCCCGCGGCGAAGCAACCAAAGATCTCGAGGCCGAAGTGCGAAAGATTGGCGACCAGATTGTCGATCTTGAGCAGCGTTCGGCGAGCTTCGACGAGCAGCAGCGGAATCTGCTTCTCGAGATTCCAAATTTGCCGCACGAGTCAGTGCCGCTCGGCAAAGATCCAAGCGCGAATAAACTGGTTCGAGAGTGGGGGACCAAACCGAAACTCGGCGGCAAAGCGCTCGATCATGTCGCACTCGGCGAGAAATTGAAAATTCTCGATCTCGAGCGCGCCACAAAACTGAGCGGGAGCGGATTTATTTGTTTTACCGGCGCCGGCGCGAAGCTGGAGCGAGCGCTGATCAACTTCATGCTCGATCTGCACACCCGCGAGCACGGCTACACGGAAATGAGCCCGCCATTTTTGGTTCGGCGCGACTGCATGATCGGCACGACTCAGCTGCCGAAGTTTGAGTCCGATATGTACGGCTTGGAAAACGGTGAACTTTTCCTCGTGCCGACGGCCGAAGTACCACTGACAAACTTGCATCGAGAGGAGATTTTAACGTCTGCGGATCTGCCGAAGAAATTCGTTGCCTACACGCCGTGTTTTCGGCGCGAAGCCGGCTCGGCTGGCCGTGAGACACGAGGAATTCTCCGCGTCCATCAATTCGACAAGGTCGAGCTGGTGAAGGTTACAACGGCGGAAAAATCGTACGAGGAATTGGAATCACTGGTGGCGGACGCGGAAAAAGTTTTACAGGTGCTCGGCCTGCATTATCGCGTGATTGAGCTTTGCACCGGCGATCTCACATTCGGTTCGGCCAAAACCTACGACCTCGAAGTCTGGTCGCCCGGTTCCCGCGACGGCGGGACGTATCTGGAAGTTTCGAGCTGCTCCAATTTCGAAGATTTTCAGGCGCGCCGGATGAATCTTCGTCACAAGGGCGCGGACGGAAAAAACAAATTTTGTCACACCCTCAACGGGTCGGGGTTGGCTTTGCCCAGGTTATTCGCGGCGGCGATCGAGAATTTTCAGCAGCCGGACGGCTCGGTGCGGATTCCGGAAAAGCTGCAGGCTTTCTTCGGCGCGGCCGAAATTCGTTAGGCCGTTTGCTCTCCGTCTTTTTCGGCAAAGAGATTCAGCTGCGACCGCTCTTGTTCCGAAGAAATTTTCTCTGTCTCCGATGGCAACGGAAGTCCGTAGCCGAGGCGCTGGGCTAAACGCTGGGCGGTTTCCGGGGCGAAGCCTTCGAAGTGGTTGCTGACGAAGGCCCAAACGTTGCGAACCTCACCGAGGTGCCGCTCGATTTTTAGGGCCCAGCTTTCCAGGGCGGCTTCGCGTTTCCAAAGAAGCTTGTCGTAGCGGTGAACAAATTTGCCGGCACCGTCATATTTGGTCGCGTAATCGCCGAGCAGACGCAGGTAAAGGAAATCGGTCGTCCGTGGCAAAAATTCGAACGGCGCAAGATTACGTTCATTGAGCGGACTGGTGTCGGCCCAAACCCAACAGATGCGGTGTTGTTCCAACAATCGGATGATTTGTGGCCGGTGCCAGCCGGCGTGACGAAATTCAATAGCAAACCGGAAACCTTTCGGCAGTTGCACAAGAAACTTTCGCAAAATCTGTCTGCCATCCTTGGGCGTGAAAGATGGCGGCAGTTGAATCAGCACAACCTGGAGCTTCGACTCGAGCGGCTCGATTGCGCGGAGAAACGCATTGAATTCGGCGGTGCAATCGCGCAACCGGCAGACATGGGTGATTTCGCGCGGCAGTTTGCAACTGAAACGAAAGGAGGCTGGAGTGAAATCGACCCAGCGCCGGACCGCGTTTTCCGCCGGCACACTGTAAAAGGTCGAATCGATTTCGACCGCGGGAAAATAGCGGGCATAAAATTCGAGCCGTTGGGAATCGGGCAGTTCTGCAGGATAAAAGCTTCCGCGCCATTCCGGGAAACTCCAGGCGCAGGCGCCGATTCGAATTTTTTGTTGGTCGGTAAGGTTCAAATCCAGGGGAAATCTAAGCTAAATCGGAACGCGCGGAAAGATGTCGATCTTGTCCGCCGGATAGGGCGGACTCATGCCGCGGACCGCAATCTGAACGCTGCGAAAACAGTAAGGTTTCACTTGCGACCCAACTTGACGGAGGAGATAAGTCAATTACCCTGCCAGTCCCGATGAAATTCCGAGTTCTCCCGTGGTTTTTGCTGCTCGCACTGGGCCTTTTTTTGATTCAAACCACCGATGGTGCGGTCGTTTTTCGGCCAGGTGAAAAAGCAAAGTATGTCCCGCCCGGGGAAGAGGAACTGAACGGGAACGCAGCCGAACTTTTTGAAATCGGGCAAAAGGCCGAAAAGGAAGGCAATCCAAAGCGAGCCATTCGCGCGTATCGTCAACTTGTCCGCCAGCATCCGCGCGATGCGCTGGCAGCCGGAGCCGCGTTTCGCACAGCTGTGTTGATGGAGCAGGTGCATGATTACTTGGTTGCCGCCGGCGGGTACCGGGTGGTGGTGACAAATTATCCTACCAGTCCGCATTTTCTGGAAGCGATCGAAGCACAATTCCGGATCGGAGAAATGTATCTGGCCGGGAAAAAACTGAAAGTGCTCGGTATTCCTATGGCCACTTCGATGGATCGCGCGGTAGAAATTTTCGCGGCCGTGATTCGGACGGCGCCCTACGGCAAATATACCGCGCGGGCACAATTCGACATTGGTCTGGCCCGCGAAAAACAGGGAGCGAACGACGCCGCTCTCCAGGCCTATGCGGCGGTGATAGAGAAATTTCCAAACGATCCGGTGGCGGCGGACGCGCAATATCAAATTGGTTACATCTGGTTTACTGCCGCACGCGCTGGGACCAAGGACATCGCAGCAACCAACAACGCCCGAACTGCATTCCAGGATTTTTTGTTTCGTTATCCCAACAGCGAAAAAGCAGCCCAAGCGCGCGCCAATCTTCAGCAATTGGAGCACAAGGCGACCAGCAGCTCATTCGATGTCGCCCGCTATTACGACAAACAGAAAGCCTACCGCGCAGCGGTTATTTATTACAACGAAGTGATTCGGCAGCAGCCGGGATCGGTCGAAAGCGAAAAAGCGAAAAAACGGATCGATCAATTGCGGGCCAAGCTCGGTGACAAAGTGCTTCAGCCGTTACAAGAAGCGGAAGCGGAAAAAAAGGAAGCGGAAAAAAAGAAAGGCGCTGAGCAGGAGAAACCGAAGAGTGCCGGGCAAAGCGCGCTCGCTCCGAATTCCGCCCCGATATTGCCGCCCGATTTGGACAGCGCATTACCGCCGCCTGCTTCGACATCACCGGACACAACTTTGGCTCCCGCGTCTTCGAGCGAGCCGGCTAGCAGCGCCACGCCCGAACCGTCGAGCACATCGCGAGAAAGCGCGACGCCTTCGCGACCTGAAGATTCCGGTTCTTCTGAAGCAATGGCTTCGCCGACGCCGTGAAGAATTCGATTGCGGTAGCGTTAGCCTGCCTCAGTTTGAGCGGTTGCCTTGGCTACCACATCGGACCCGCCAAGCCATATTATCTTCGCGACGTTCACACGATTGCGATCCCGACTTTCGTCAATAAGACGCTCTTGCCCCGCGTGGAAGTGCTCGTGACCGATACCGTGATCAAGCAATTTCAACAGGACGGTACTTTTCGAATTGGAAGTGGCGGTTCGGCGGACGCAACGTTGAAAGGTGAGATCATTCGCATCAGCAGATCGCCGGCGCGTTCGGTGACCGGAAATGTTTTGGCCACGAGCGAATTTAATCTGTCCATGCGCGTGAGATACAGACTGGAAGGTCCGGACGGCAAACCGCTCGGCCCTTTTGCCGAGGTGGTTGGAACGACGAGTTTCTTCGTCGGAACGGACGTGACCACCGACGAACGCCAGGCACTACCTCTGGCCTCAGAGGAATTGGCTACCCACCTTGTCACCCAGCTGAGTGAAGGCTGGTGATGTGGGATGAAAGGGGAAGAGAAACTTTGGGAAATTCTCAACGATAAACTCGAAACGCTCCGCGTGAGCAGCCGTTTACCCGAAGCCATTCGTGTCGCCGAAACTTTGCTCGAACTGGCCAAGCGCACGTTCGGCGAGGATGACAATACGCTGGCGTTGAGTTACGAAAAACTGGGGCAGCTTCTCGACCAAGGTGGTGACCGCGCCAAAGCCAAACCCTACCTGCTAAAGGCGCACGGCGTTTTGGAAAAAGCCAAACCACCGAACCAGCGGATGCTTTACCGGTCGGCGCGGCGGCTCGCTTTCTTGTGCGATAACCTCGGCCAACAGGAAGAAGCGATCCGGTATTACGAGAAAGCGATCGCGGCCGGCACGCAACTGGACGACCTTTCCTATGCGGATCTGGGGACAATGCTTAACAACGTCGCCCTCATTTTCAGGAAATCAGGCCGGCAGAAAGCGGCGGAGCCGTATTACCTGCACGCCCTTCAGATTTACGAGAAGCAACTCGGACCCCAGCACGCCGACGTCGCGTCGGTGCTGAATAATCTCGCAGTCTTTTACACCAACGAGAAGCGTTATGCCGAGGCGGAGAAGACTCATCTGCGTGCGCTCGGAATTAGAGAAAAAGTGCTGCCGCCAACGCATCCCGACATCGCTCAATCAAAATGCAATCTGGCCGTGGTTTATCATTCCCGCGGCGATTATCCGAAAGCAGCCGAGCTTTATCGAGCGTCGCTCAAGAGTTGGGAAGAAGCGACCGACAAACCGCCGGAAGATTACGAAATCGTCGCTGCTAATTATGCCGATCTGCTGCGTTCGTTAGGCAAAGCCCGGAAAGCGCACCAACTCGAAGCACGGGCGCGCAAACGGCGGCGCGGTTAAGTCGCGGCGCAAGATCGACGTCTGCTTTCCTCTTACTATTCTTCTTCGCCTGCTTGAGACTTATCGGACCAAGATTAAAAGGAAGATGGAAGACCCCTATGCCGACGAGTTTTCACGTTGCGCCAGCACGCACTCTGCGCATGGTAGTTGCCCTCGCTCGCTCACGTGGCGGAATTGGCAGACGCGTACGGCTCAGGACCGTATGGGGCAACCCGTGGAGGTTCGAGTCCTCTCGTGAGCAATTTGCTCGACGATCAGACGCCCGTCGGTTGTAACGTCAGCCGCAAATTAACGCATATGCAGTTACGTCTCTATATCCACATTGGACTTTGGTGCGCACTGTTCGCCGTCTTTCTTGCCTTTGCTATACCGATTGTCGGGCCCGCGCTCGTAGAAAATCAAATCGGTCCGGTCGAAGTGAATCGATCGATCGATGCTTACATTCTCGCTTTGAGCGGCATCGAACACGGTTCGGAGAAACTTCCAGACGTCTTCGGTAGGTTGCCGAAAGCGGGACCGCTCATAATTGTTGTGCGTAAGGACAACTCTCAAAGTGAGTTTCTTGGAATGATGATTGGCTACATTTCATGGCCACGGAAAATTGAGTTGATCAAAGTAGCAACGCCAACTGCCGAAAAAGAGCTAGCTGGTATCAATCCCGATTCAATTTCAGGACTGGTTTTCTGCTTGATGGATCCCCCGGCGTGGTTAGGAAAGCCAATCCGGCTAGGCTCCAGCATCTTTCTGGTCCCATCACCGAAGACTGGATGATGACGCTACTTGGACTATCCGCCGCTTACCTCACGATCTTTATCGCTGGATTTGGCGTTACGCTGCTAGTTTTCGCCAAAGCGGGTCGTCTCAATCTGGTAGAATGTAGTTGCCTGTCGTGGTTGCTGGGTAGCGGCGCTGTTTCGTTGCTAGTATGGCTTTGCGGCACATTTTGTTCCGGCCTGCTCTTGCAGATGGCGGTCACAATCGCGTGTTTAGCTCTTGGAATATCAGGATGGAGGATCAAACAAAAGCTACGCAGCAAGTTCGCTTTGCCATTGCCGACAAACGTGATCGAGTGGCTGCTAACCAGCCTTCTCCTAGTGGAGATTATTCTATTCTTCTATGTCTCGTTTAAGCATACCCTTGGCTGGGACGGCTTGCTCAACTGGGAAATCAAAGCTCGTTACGCGTTTCTTAGTGGCGGGATAATTCCAGGATCGTACTACTCAGACCCGGGACGGGCGTTTAGCCATCCCGAATATCCGCTGGGGATCCCGTTCACAGAGCTCTGGCTCTACCTGTGGATGGGCGAACCGCACCAATTTTGGGTCAAGACAATTTTCCCTCTATTCTACGCCGCCGGCGCGCTTCTCCTTGCGCTATTCGTTACCAGGCTATCGACGAAACGCTGGCCGGGCTTGATTGTAGCGACTCTGCTCGCGTTCGTTCCTTTCCTTAGTGCGAGTCCGGGTGGAATCATAGTAGGTTACGTTGATTTTCCGATGAGCGTGTTCTATCTAGCGGCCTTGGGTTATCTTCTCTGTTGGTATAGGGAAGATACCGTTTCTAATATTTCCATCTTTGCAGGTTGCCTAGCGTTACTGCCATGGATCAAATCGGAAGGCTTAATTCTGTGGGTTCTGCTTGTCTTCTTCGGCTTATGTTTGAGCTTGCCCAAGCACCGGACGAGACAGGTTACATTGGCACTCCTCCCGGGACTGTTTATTGTTGTGGGTTGGCGCCTCTATCTACGACTCATGCATACGTTTCCGCCTTCTGACTTCGCACGTCCTAGCTTCAGTTTGCTACACCATAACCTCGGAAGACTTGCTGATATAGGAAGGGTGTTCTCCGAGGATGTAAGTACGCTCGTTTATTGGAGTATTTTTTGGCTGCTCGCCGCGGTGGCTATAGGCTACGCGCTTTCGGCTCGCAAATTAGAGAAGGTAATTCTGGCAATGGCGGTACTGCTTCCGATCGTTCTCTATCCGCTAGCGTACGTTTTTAGCACATGGCCAAGTTACACCGCTCATATGACTTCTTCGCTCCCGCGTCTCCTCCTGCACGTGGTTCCGGCAGGATGGCTTGCGATTGGACTGGCTTTAACGCAGCCGAAAGGCCAGGTTCGATAGCTCTGAACGTTTTCGAGACCAGTCCTGATGCGCGTAACCCGGAAGCAGTTCGCGCGATGTTTGGCAGCATTGCACGCCGCTACGACCTGGCGAACCACCTTCTGAGTTGCGGATGCGATTTTATCTGGCGCAAACGAGCGGCGGAAATCGTGGCCAGCTGGAACCCGCAGACGATAATTGATCTTGCTACCGGAACGGGAGATTTGGCGCTGGCGCTGGCGAAAGCGTTGCCGAATGCAGACATCGTTGGCGCGGATTTCTCCGAGGAGATGCTGGCGGTTGCGCAAGCGAAAGGTGTTCGTCGAGTTGTTACCGCAGATGCTCTCTCGCTTCCATTTGCCGATCGGACATTCGATTGTCTGATGATCGCTTTTGGTTTGCGCAACATCAAAGATTGGAACGTCGCCTTGCGAGAAATGGCACGCGTGCTGGCGACTAACGGCAATTTGCTGGTCATGGAATTCTCGCTCCCGTCGGTGTCGATCTTGCGAGCGATTTATCGGTTTTATCTTCACCGTTTGCTTCCGATTTTTGGATCTTTTCTCACCCGAAAGAAGGCCGCTTACGATTATTTGGGCGATTCGATCGAGCAATTTCCCAGCGGCGAAGAATTGGTGCGTTTAATCGAGGCAAATGGATTTCGGGATGCCACCGCCGAAGCTCTCAACGGCGGTATTGTTATGATTTATACCGCGAAGAAACGGAGTTAACGCGGTGCCGATCCTGTCGGCGACGGTGATGGCGATTCCTGACCAACAAGCGGCAGTTTCAACGTATTCAAATCGGGATCGGTGAGCGCAAATGTTCCTTCGCGCTCGTCCACTTTTGCAAACGACATTCCGTCAGGCGTCGGGGCGCCAATGGTAAGTGTGTGTGTCGTCTTATCGTCGGGCGATGTCGTGAAAGTCACGACAAGCCGCCGTTTATCGAAAGCACGCGCCGGAGTTGTCGATCCAATCCAGCGCACGGCCCGCAAGGTTGCCAAACTGTTGAGAACCGACTGCAGGTTAGTTTGATTGATCGGGCCGCTCCCTTTGGCCCAATTCCAGTGATTGTTTTCGGCTCGCACTAACGCGGACTCTTTATCCGTCGTCACTGTGACGCGATGGATCTGTTCCGGCTTGAAATTGAAGATCGATAATTCCTGCCATTGCAACGGATCCGTGAAAATCTGGTCGAGCAAATTACGATGCACCGCGACAACGAACGGCTCATCGCCGACCCGCGCGTAGACGTTCTCACCTTCCACTTTTCCAAACGCCACCGATGCGAATGGTTGTTCGCCGGCCTTGGTTTCAGCTGTGTTCTCGGAAGCGAACGAACTGAAGGTGACAATCAATTGCGGCTTATCCAGGCCGTACTTCGGCAAATTCGAAGCGACATCTTCGACAAATTTTGTGACCTGCTCGTTTTGCAGTCGATCGATAAGCCGTCGGACCTCACCCGAATTTGCGGGCGCGTTATTGCGGCCGGCGATGGTCCAGTTCTCGTCTTTGCGCGCGAAAACCGTTTTGCCTTTGCCGGGAAAGTCGATGGTTAGCCGGTCGAGAATTTTTGTGTCGATCCGAACAAGATGACGATCGCGCAGGTCGTTGGGCTTGCTGTTTAGGATTTCCTCGATTTTTTTCGGCAATGTATAAACGAAACCTCGCGGCGAGAATCGCACGTAAACCTGGTCCTTCTCTTTTCCTCCCGCAGTTGCGGGACCACCGATCTGCAACATTTGCCCCTCTTTGTCATCCTGCGCGAACAACGTGAGCGAACCATGCGGCTCGGCCAATCCGTACGGATGCAGATCGCCGCGATCGTCGGCCACGAATTGTTGAATGCGCGCAGTCGTGACTTGCGCGATCAGGTCGCTCACCTTTTGGTCGTCGGCGCGCGTGTGCAACGGTTTCAGAATGTCCCAGTGATCGCCCTTTTTCTGCAGTTCCATTTCGCCCGCCGAAGTTTTGAGCACGACCCGAACAACCTGCGCCATGATCAAGTCAGTGAGTTTTCGATCGCGGAAATCCTCCGGTTTTTTGTCGATCGCCTTCTTGACCGATTGGTTCGTGAGAAAGGTTTCTTTGGAATTCCCAAACCGGACATACATCTTGCCTTCCAGGGCCGCGTCCTTCCCGAAGAAAATCTCCGGTGGCGTATCCGGGCCAATTAGCTTCAAACGTAGCTTTGGGTTTGCAAGGCCGTAATCGGCGAGCTTGTTTTTATCCGCTTCCATCTCTTTTGCCGAGATGGCGGCGTCCTTCTGCCAGTTCTCGAGATCGAGCAGCAAATTGTTCACTACCGAACCGTCGGCCTGATCCTTAATTGGAATTTCCAGACGCCATTTATCGTCGCGCCGGCGGATGTCGATCTGATCGTCGCCATTTTGAATGACGACGCCGTTCACTTTGTCGCGGCTAAAATTAACAACGTTCTGGGCCTGGCGCGTGGCTTCTTCGGTACCGGGCCGGTTTCGCTCGACGAAAAAGAGATAAGCAAAAACTCCTGCCGCGATGACGAACAAGACCAATGTCGTTTTCCACTTCATGAGATTTCAGCGACTTCCTTAAGCGCGCCGTTTCCACCAAACGGCGGTTCCGAGGACGACAAAGATGAGCGGCATGAATATAAGGATCGTCCAGCGTAAGCTCCGCAAAGCGCTTTCGTTCAGGCTAAAGGTGAGCGTCTTCGGAATTTTGGGCGCGATTCCAATGAGTTGCTCGCGGCTCAAGAGCCAGTTTGTGCTCGAAGAAATGAAATCGAGCGCCTGTTGGTCCTGCGTCAACGCGTTGTTTTGAATGAAGGTAGCGTTGCTCACCACCACCATTCGCGATGAATTCATCTGGACCCGCTCATCTGCGCTGCCACCTTTTTCGATCGAAACTCCGATAGTCAACGGCGCAGTGCCCGCCTTTTTTGCGTCTGCTTGTAGTTTCGCCTGGTCGTTGGTGTTGTAATCCGTCTCGGCGAAATAACCTTTCTCGGCTTCAATCAATGGCTGGAGTTGAATGTTCGCTGCGCGAACTCGTTGCGGCTCGAGTGTAATCGATGATGTGCCGCCGAAGAATATAGCGCGCACCTCTGCGAGACGTTTTGTGACCGGACTGCTCCCGAGAAAGCCCGCCTGCACGTCGCGGATCAAGGCCAGTTCTTCGATCCCGGTGCGGACAAAGGCCATCAACCGGTCGTCGTTAACTTTCACGCCCAATTCGTTAAGGAACGCGTTCAGCTTCGGTGTCTTCGCTGATGGATCGATCAGTAAGAGGATCCGTCCCTGTTTGCTCCAAAAATCGTGGAGCAATTTTATTTCGCGATCGGAGAGATCGTATTGCGGGCCGACGATCATCACCGTTTTTATCTCGGCTGGAATTTGCGGTTCATTGAAAAGATTCAGTTCCTGAAACTTAATGTTTTCGTTCTCAATGAACGTCTTTAGCACCGAAATCGGACTGGCCTCTTGCTGCTGTTGTTGGCCAAGCATTCCAAGCGGTGACGGTTCTGCGATTGAGGGCTCTTTGTGGCCAGTCACATATCCAATCGTGTTCTTTTTTCCTTCGACCAAATCCATCATCGCACTGGTGATCGCCTGTTCGCCTTTAAACGCGGTCACGCGCGGACCTTCACCAAACGCCACCCCGCTGTGATCGATCTCGGCCATTTCCGACGCCTTCACTGTTTTGTTCCGGCCCTCGTAATCGATCACGATCAAGCTTTCGTCACTGACCACTTTGTATTTGTCGAACAGCTCCTTGGCCCGGGAGAGGCTTCGCTGCGGATCGATGTTTTCGATGTCGATCTTGCCCTTGGCCGCGTATTGATATTCCGTCAACAGACTCGAAACGTCGCCGCTGATCGGTGTGCTCGGCGAAAAGAAAACTGTGATCCGCACTTTTCCTTTGATCGAATTCAGAAAGCGCTTGGTCTTGTCCGAGAGCGCGTATTTCTGATCGCGCGAAACGTCCCAACGTTTGTAATGGCGGAACCCGATCCAGTTTACCGCGGTGACCAGAAAGAAAATGAGAATTACCTGGACCAAAACGTTCAGTCCAATTTGGAGGCGATGAATTTTCTTGGGTTTCGCTTTGTCCGCTGGGCCGGCCATCGTCACAACCTCCATTTTCGCGATTGAAACGCTTGATAGGTCAGCGCCAGCATCAGCGCGGTCATGCTCAGATAGAGAACGACTGGTCGCGTATCGATGATGCCGCGTGAATACGTGGCCATATGTTCGATCGCGGAAACGTAACCGAGCCAATCGCGCATTCCGCCACTCACGTCGAGTAGGATGTATTGAATCAAACCGAGAAAGAACAGGAGCGTGATTGCACAAAAAGAAATAATCGCGGCAACGATCTGGTTCTTCGTTAAGACTGAGGCGAGGCAACCGACCGACAAGTAAAACATTCCAAGCAGCAAGACCATCAGGTAGGAGCCACAGTATGCTCCGGCCGAATTCGCCGCCGGTTGCTGCGTGATCTTTTGAAAAATCGCGAAGTAGAGGAGCGTTGGAAGCCAGAGCGCGATGTAAAACACGAGTGCGCCGAAAAACTTTGCCAGCACAACTTGCAAATCCCGCACCGGCGCGGTCATGAGCGGCTCGATCGTGCCGAGCTTAAATTCCTCGGCGAAAAGACGCATCGTGATCAATGGAAAAATCAAAATGAACGGCAGCCAGAAAAAAACGTTATTGAAAAACGCTTCTTGAACCGAGTAGCTCGCCGGGCGCTGGTTCATGAACGAAATCTGAAAGTAGTAATTCACGCCGGTGACGAGCAGGAAAAACACGACAACGATGTAACCGATCGGCGAATGAAAATAGCCGCGAACCTCGCGGGCGAGCAGGGTGTAAAATTTTCTCATCGCTTAGATCGATATGTCCGTTTGATCCGAGTGCGTGATTTCGACGAACACGTCTTCGAGAGTGGCGCGACGCTGCGAGAGTTCGCGTAGGGTCCACTTTCGCGCGGCCGCGAGTCGGAAAATTTCCTCGCGCACGTCGAGGCCGGACTCGACCCGCAACGAAAATATTTTCCAATCATTGTCCTGACTGGCCATCACTTCACGCACGCCGGAAATTTTCTTTAACTCTTCCGCGCCATCGTCTTTGCCGGTTTTCGCTTCAACCACGACGCCGCCGGCCTGACGAATCTGACCAAGAAGATTGTCCGGCGTATCGCACGCTTCGATCCGGCCCTTATGAATGATGATGACGCGGCTGCAGGTCATCTCCACTTCCGGCAAAATGTGGGTCGAAAGTAGAATTGTGTGTTGCCTGCCGAGATTTTTAATCAGCTCCCGTACTTGCCGGATTTGGTTTGGATCAAGGCCAATGGTCGGCTCGTCGAGAATAAGGAGCTCGGGCTCATTTACGAGTGCATCGGCCAGACCGACTCGCTGGCGATAACCTTTGGAAAGTGCTCCGATTAATTTTCTTTCCACTTCGCGCAAACCGCACAGTTCCTTTACGTCGCCGACGCGCTCGGCCACGCGGCGATGCGGCACGCCTTTGAGCGCGGCACGGTAATCAAGGTATTCCGTTACCCGCATATCGTTATAGAGGGGAACATTTTCCGGCATGTAACCGAGGCGCGACCGCGCCTGGAGTGATTGCTCGAACACATCGAAGCCCGCAATGGAGGCGCGGCCGGATGTGGCCGGCATGAATCCCGCCAGAATCCGCATGGTCGTCGTCTTACCCGCGCCGTTCGGACCCAGGAAACCCATGATCTCGCCCTGGCCGACCTCGAAATTCAGATCCCGGATCGCGGTCTGACCCGCGTAACGCTTGGTTAAGTTTTCGACTTTGATCATTCTGAAATTATTTGATGAGACAACTGAGGCACCAATGCGTTGCCAAAAATTTTCGGCTGTCAACGGGCAGCCAGTGTCACTGTTTCAACCCGTTGCCCTGCACCGTCAGCGCGAATGACGCCGACTGCAAAGTCCACACTGGTTCCGCTGCTGGCGCGGCCAAGCAGGTTTTCGACGTCCTTTACCGAATTCACGTCGTGCTTGCCGACGCGGTAAATCACCAGGCCGCGCTCGATCCCTGCTTGATCGGCCGGACTATTTGGTTCGACCGCGCTGACCAGAACACCGTGCCCTGGCTCATAACCGAGCGCGTCCGTTAGTTCCTCGTTCAAATCCTGCAATTGCACCCCAAACATCCGCTCGGCGCTGGAGGTCGATGTTTCGTCGGCCGCCGGCTGGTTTTTCCCGGCGGGATGTTTCTCAGCGAACGCTTTGAAATTCTTCACACTGTCGCGCACGACATCGGCCGGGATGGCGAATCCAAGTCCTTGGGTCGGGACGCCTTGCGGGGTGAAAGCCATTTTCGCGGAACTAATTCCGACGAGCCGCCCCGAGATATCGATCACCGGCCCGCCACTGTTTCCGGGGTTAATCGCCGCGTCTGTTTGCACCAGGTTTTTGTAGTCCATGTTCTCGATACTGATGTCGCGCTTGGTCGCGCTCAACACGCCCCGGCTGATCGAGCTGCCGTAGCCGACCGCGTTGCCGACGACGAGGACCGTTTCGCCTAACAGGTTCGGCGAAATGTTGTCTAGGTTGATGAACGGAAATGAATCTTTCGAATCAATCTTGATGAACGCGAGGTCCATCTTGTCATCGCCGGTGATGTAATGCGCGTTGTAAGTTTTGCCATTGTTGGTCGTTACTTGGATCTTCAAGTCGGCCGCGCGCGCGACCACGTGCTGATTGGTCACAATATACCCGGCTGGATCCACAATGAACCCGGAACCGAGACTTTGCAGCGTTTGCCGGATCTCCCGCGGACGTCCCCGGTAATAACCGAAAAATTGCGCGTAAAAATCTTCGATCGGATCGCGGACGCTCCGTCGGATCACGCGCTCGGTGTTAATATTGACGACGGCCGGCAAGACCTTCGCAACTGCCAGCACAGCGGGCTCAGCCGCCGGATCAGCCTGGGCCAGGCAAGATGTCGATCTTACCAGCGTTAGTACGGCGGCGACGATCGGCGCGGGCCAAATTTTTCCATGAACTCCCATTTGTGCGGTGCAAGTAACGAAGCTGCCTCCGCACTGTCAACTTGATGGAAACTGTAGCCGAAGGGCCCCAGAGCACTTGCCGCTCGGCGCAATCGTCCGAGATTAAATGCGCCATGCGCACGTCCATTGCCGCTCGAGCTAATCTGGAACTGATCGACCACAATTATCAGCGCTGGCAGGAGGACCCCGCGTCGGTTGATCCAAGCTGGGCGGCATTTTTTGAGGGATTCGAGCTGGGCAATTTGCCGCAGCGAAATGGCGCTGCTGCCACGACGGCGCAGCGTCCAGGTGTGCGCGAAAGTCCGCTTCAGACGCGGATCGACGGGCTGGTTTATGCGTATCGAACGTTGGGCCACACTATCGCGCGGGTGAATCCGTTAGCGGAAAAACGCCCGGAAAATCCGCAGCTCACACTGCGCGAACTCGGTTTTAGCGAAAAGGACCTCGATCTTCGCGTCTCCTCAAAATTCTTCCACGATAATGAGGAGATGACGTTGCGCGAGATGATCGAGCGTCTGCAAAAAATCTACGCGGACTCGATCGGCGCTGAGTTCATGCACATTCAGAACACGCGGATGCGGAATTGGGTGCTGCACCGGCTCGAATCGCGCGCCGACAAACATTCGACTGCGCGCCAGGTGAAAATTGCCCTCTTGCGCGGGTTGCTGGAAGCCGAGTCGTTCGAAGTTTTCCTGCACTCGCGTTACGTCGGGCAGAAGCGCTTTTCGCTCCAAGGTGCGGAATCGCTCATGGTGATTCTCGATAGCATTCTGCACAAATGCCCAACCATGGGGGTCGAGGAAATTTGCATGGGCATGTCGCATCGCGGCCGGTTGAACGTGCTCGCGAATTTCTTGAAGAAATCACTCCGCGTCATCTTTACCGAGTTCAGCGAGAATTACATTCCCGAGCTGGTGGCCGGCGATGGTGACGTGAAATATCATCTTGGTTACCACACCGTTCGAAAACTTTCCGCCGGCGCTGAAGTCGAAATTCGCCTCTCGGCCAATCCAAGTCATCTCGAAGCGGTCGATCCGGTGGTCGAAGGAACCGCGCGCGCGCGTCAACGGATTCGTGGCGACACCGAGCATCGGCGCAAAGTTTTGCCGCTCTTGCTTCATGGCGACGCGGCTTTCGCCGGGCAGGGGATCGTCGCCGAAACACTGAACATGTCTCAACTGCACGGTTACGGGACCGGCGGCACAGTGCACGTGGTCATAAACAATCAGATCGGTTTCACCACCATTCCCGAAGATGCGCGCTCGTCGATGTACGCCACCGATATCGCCAAGATGATTGAGGTGCCGATCTTTCACGTGAACGGTGACGACCCACTCGCGTGCATGCAGGTCAGCCAGCTCGCGCTCGATTTTCGTCAGGAATTTGGCCGGGACATCGTGATCGACATGTATTGTTACCGCCGTTTTGGGCACAACGAGGGTGACGAGCCCGCGTTCACTCAACCCGATCTTTACGCGAAGATCGACAAACACCCGTCGGTCGCGCAGTTGTACAAGCGCGAGCTGCTCGAATCGGGCGCAATGACCGATGACGATGCGGCCTCGCTCGAAACGGAATTCGGTCTTCGCCTCGAAATGACGCTCGACGACGTCAAAGCGATCGAGAAGCAGAAAGCGAATGAGCAGGCGAAGTTCAAGGAATCATCCGCCGTATTCCAGCCGGAGTACACCAGCTCGCCGGTCTCGACGGCGATCAACCAAAAGGCGCTCAAGACGATTGTCGATGCGCTCACGCACGTGCCGGACGATTTTAATGTTCAGCCGAAGATCAAACGCATTGTCCTCGAGCATCGCCGGAAAGTTTTCGACAATGGCGGGCCCTACGAATGGCATTACGCCGAACTGCTCGCTTTCGGTTCTCTTCTTCTCGAAGGAACGCCTGTGCGATTATCCGGTCAGGACAGCGCGCGCGGAACTTTCAGCACCCGGCACGCGATTCTTTACGACGCGAAAACCGGTGCGCCGTATGTGCCGCTGATGCATTTGGGCGAAAAGCAGGCGCGCATTTGCATCTATAACAGCTTGCTCTCGGAAGCCGCCGTCCTCGGGTTCGATTACGGATATTCGCTCGATTATCCGACCATGCTTTGCCTGTGGGAAGCGCAGTTCGGAGATTTCTCGAATGGCGCGCAAACCATCGTCGACCAATTTATCGTTTCGGCTGAATCGAAATGGCAGCGGCCGAGCGGGATCGTCTTGCTGCTGCCGCACGGTTACGAAGGACAGGGCTCCGAACATTCCAGCGGCCGCCTCGAACGCTTTCTTCAACTTTGTGCCGAGGACAATATTCAGGTCTGCAATCTAACTACGTCGGCGCAGTACTTTCACCTGCTCCGCCGGCAAATGAAACGCGATTTCATCAAACCGCTCGTGATCATGACGCCGAAGAGTTTGTTGCGCGCGGAATTTGCGTCGTCGGCCGCGAAAGAATTTACCAGTGGAAAATTCGAGGAAATTCTCGGTTCTCCCGAAGTTGGACCGGCCAACAAAATGAAACGCGTCATTCTTTGTTCCGGCAAAATTTACTACGACCTGATCAATTACCGCGCGGAAAAGAAGATCGACAACGCCGCTATCATTCGAATCGAGCAGCTTTATCCGCTGCACGAAACGAAATTGAAATCGATGATGAAAGGTTTTCCGAAAACGATAGGAATCGTCTGGTGCCAGGAAGAACCGGAGAATATGGGCGGATGGAGTTTCATCGAGCCGCGGCTGCGTAAACTTTTCGAACGCGAAATCGCCTATGCGGGTCGCGATGCCAGCGCGAGCCCTGCCGTCGGCTCGCTCGTACGACACAAACGAGAACAAGCCTGCGTCGTTGCCGACGCCTTCAAGGTTTGACGTCGTAGCTGCTGCTATCCTCACCGGCGGTTGAAAATCTTCCGTTCGACCAGCAACACGCTTTGCGCTTAGTTAGGCGCGGTGAGCGTCGAAGTAAAAATTCCAGCTGTTGGCGAATCGATCACGAGCGGAATCGTTTCGGTCTGGCACAAGAAATCCGGCGATTTCGTCAATGCCGGCGACGCGCTCTTCACTCTCGAGACCGACAAAGTTTCAACTGAGATCGCGGCCGAAACGGCCGGAGTGCTCGATACGATTGTTCCGGAAGGTCAGGAAGTGAAGATCGGTGAAGTCGTCGCTACGATCGACGATTCGAAGAAAGCGCCCGCAGCCAAGCCCGCAGAAGAGAAAGCCCCTGCAAAATCCGAGACGAAAGCGGCCGCCCCTCCCAACGAAAAATCTGCCGATGCGAAAACTGCCAGTCCGGCTCGGACTCTGTCGCCGGCCGTTCGTCGTATTGTCGACGAAGAACATCTCGACCCAGAGAAAATTTCAGGGACCGGACCGGCCGGACGCCTGACAAAAGCGGACGCGCTCACGGCCGTACAAAATCGCGGTGCGAATGAGAAAAAGATCGACATCGAGCCTGCCACGGCGGGTGCGTCCGTTGGCGGACAATCGGCCGATGGCCGGTTCGTTCGGAAAAAGATGTCGCCGTTGCGCCGGAAAATCGCGGCGCAGCTGGTAATGGCGCAACACACCGCCGCGATTCTGACCACGTTTAACGAATGCGACATGAGCGCTGTTCAGGAGTTGCGCACGAAATCACAGGACGCGTTCACGAAAAAGAACAACGTGAAGCTGGGATTCATGTCGTTCTTCATCAAAGCGTCCGTGGAAGCGCTCAAAGCCGTGCCGGTGGTCAACGGACGGATCGAAGACGAGGATTTCATTCAGAACAATTTTTACGACATCGGCGTTGCAGTTGGAACCGAGCGCGGATTGGTCGTGCCGATTGTGCGCGATGCCGACAAAAAATCATTCGCCGATCTCGAGCGCGACATTGCCGATTACGCGACCAAAGCGCGCGAAGGCAAATTGAAGATCGAAGATTTGACCGGTGGCACGTTTACGATTTCTAACGGTGGCGTTTACGGCTCGCTCGTAAGCACGCCCATTTTGAATCCGCCGCAAAGTGGAATCCTCGGGATGCACAAGATCATGCCGCGACCGGTGGCGATTGATGGCAAAGTGGAAGTGCGGCCGATGATGTATCTCGCGCTTAGCTACGATCACCGGGCGATTGACGGCAAAGAAGCGGTCACGTTCCTGATTAAAGTGAAAGAATGCATTGAGGACCCAAAGAAACTACCACTGGATTTTTAAATGGAACAATTTGATGTCGTAATCATTGGTTCAGGACCGGGCGGCTATGTCGCCGCGATCCGGGCGGGACAGCTCGGTCTCAAAACCGCCATGGTCGAGAAGGACAAGGATCTCGGCGGCACTTGTTTGAACGTGGGCTGCATTCCAAGTAAAGCCCTCCTGACTTCGAGCGATCATTTCATTTTCGCGAAAAAGGAAGCGGAGAGGCACGGCATCGTCATCGGCAGCGTGGATGTCGATCTTAATAAGATGCAGCAGCGCAAGGAGAAGGTCGTGAAAACGCTGACCGGCGGCGTGCGTGCACTGATGAAGACCAACAAGGTGACGACCTTCGAAGGCTTCGGCACAATAACCGCGCCCGGAAAAGTTTCGGTCAAATCCTCGGACGGAAAGACGCAGGAGATCGAAACTAAAAACATCATTATCGCGACTGGCAGCGCGCCGATCGAATTGCCGTTTGCGAAATTTGACGGCAAAACAATCGTCAGCAGCACCGAAGCTCTTACTTTCACAGAACCGCCGCGCGAATTCCTCGTTGTCGGCGCGGGCGCGATAGGTCTTGAGCTCGGATCGGTTTGGGCCCGGCTTGGTTCCAAAGTGACCATTCTCGAATTCTTGCCGCGGATCGCCGTCGGCTTCGATCTCGAGTTGTCGAACCTGCTTCAACGATCGCTAACCGGACAAGGCATTACCTTCCATCTTGAAACCAAGGTCAGCGCGATCAAGATCGACAATGGTCGTATTACTGCGACCGCCACCAAAGGAAACGAAGAGTTAAAATTTGAGGCCGACAAAGTTCTTGTCTCCGTCGGGCGCAAACCGTTCAGCGAAGGTCTCGGCGCGGAGAAAGTCGGAGTTGAGTTCGACGAAAAGAAGCGGATCAAAGTCGACCAGCATTTTAAGACGAATGTCGACGGCATTTACGCGATCGGTGATGTAATCGCGGGCCCGATGTTGGCGCACAAAGCCGAAGACGAAGGAATTGCGTGTGTGGAAAGGATCGCCGGCAAAGGTGGCCATATTAATTATGATGCGGTCGCCGGAATCATTTACACGAATCCGGAACTGGCCGGTGTCGGTTTAACGGAAGATCAGGCGAAAGAGAAGGGGATCGATTATCGGGTCGGGAGATTTCCATTCCGCTCCAACGCTCGCGCAATTGCGAATGATGACCTCGATGGAATCGTCAAATTTGTGGCCGACGCGGGAACCGACCGGATTCTTGGCGCACACATTTTGCAGCACACGGCGTCAGAACTAATCGCCGAAGCGGTTTCAGTAATTGAATTTGGCGGCAGCTCTGAAGATCTCGCGCGCACCTGTCATTCGCATCCGACTTTGAGCGAGGCGGTGAAAGAAGCGGCGATGAATGTGGAAAAGCGAGCGCTTCATATTCTCAATCGCTGATGTTGTAGCCGAGGACGCTGTCCTCGGTTCCGAACTCATTCTCGTGCGAGTTGCGCTTCCCGCCGTTGAATCACCAACAGCGCCACCAGGCCGGATATCGCGGAAACGATCCCGCCTAACGCCAGCGCGAAGGGAGTGCTGAACCAGTGCGCAACGGCGCCGGCTTCAAGACTGCCAAGGGGGATCATCGCGCCGAAAATGAGCGACCACACGCCCATGACACGGCCGCGCATATCGTCGGGCACGATGGTTTGCAGCACCGTGTTCGTCGTCGAGAAAAATAGGAGCATTCCGAACCCACCGACGAAGAGGAATGCGAGCGCGACGTAGAAATTTCGCGTGAACGAAAACGCGAGTAGCGCCGCCGAAAATAACCAGACACCGCCGAGCGCGAGCTTTCGTGGCGCAAAGAGATGTCCATAGGTTGCTACGACAAGCGCGCCAACAAGGGCGCCGACCCCACTGGCCGACATCAAGACACCGTAACCATCCGCGCCGCGTCCGAGCACGTCACGCGCGAACGCGGGCATGATTACCATATAAGACCAACCGAAAATGCCGACCGCCAGAAACAACAGCAGAATCATGCGCACACGAGGATGTTGGAATGAATAGACGATTCCGTTCCAGGCATGTTCCGTCGGCGAAATGACGTCGATGTTCCGTTCGAACGCCGGCAGTCGCATCATTAGCAATCCAACGATGACTGCGACGAAACTGAGACCGTTGAACAAAAAGCATGCCGAAACCCCAACTGCGCCGATCATTAGCCCGGCGAGCGACGGACCGATCACCCGTGCGCCGTTGACGATCGAGCTGTTGAGCGAAATTGCGTTGAGCAAATCTTCGCGACTCGTCATCTCAACGGTGAATGCCTGTCGCGCGGGCATATCAAACCCCATCGCGATGCCATTGAGCGCCGCCACGACGACGATAAACGTGGCGTTGGCGAACCCCGCCCAAACTCCAATCGCGAGCAAAAACGCGCAGATCATTTGCGCGGTCTGGGTCGCGATCAGAATCGACCGTTTCGGATAAAGATCGGCGAGTGATCCGCCCCAGACTGAGAACAACATCATCGGCGCCGAACCAATGGCCGCGACCGCACCGAGAAGAAATTTTGAATTGGTGATCTCGTAAACGAACCAGCTCATGGCTGTTTGCTGCATCCAGGTGCCGGTGAGCGAAACAAGCTGGCCCCAAAAGAAGAGGCGGTAATTGCGATGACGAAGTGCGCGAAACGTGTGTCGCCAACTGATGCCGCCGACTGGCATCCGGCGCAGCCGACCGCTGATATCCTCGGGAACCTGCGCCGTTTCGGTATTGGCCATGACGATATTGTAGCTGCGGACGCTGTCCGCGGCGACGGGACAACGTTTTCGCCTACAGCCAGACGTCGGTCCCGATGCATCGCGCAATCGAACGGTCGTTGGACCGCGTCAGAAAGTGAACATTCTCGTCGGGCCGATCGGCCACTAAAAGCTGTGCTAAATTCGTGGCGTGCAAAGCACCGCCGCGATCCTTCTGCGCAAACGCAAGTTTAGCGACACCAGTCTGATTGTCTCCTGGTGCACCGAGTCGTTAGGCTGCGTTCAAACGGTGGCCAAAGGCGCGCGTCGTGCCAAAACTCCGTTCGCGGGCAAGCTCGATCTTTTTTTCGAAACGGAGATCTCGATCGTCCCCAGCCGCAAATCGACCCTGCACACGCTGACCGAAGTCGTCCTCAAGAATCCGTTCGCCGGCATCCGCAAAAATTATTTCCGCACTCAAGCCGCCGCTTACTTTGTCGAGCTGATTGAGATTTGTACCGAGCGCGATCATCATGAGCCGGAGTTGTTTGCGCTTTTACGGCGCGCCTTTGGTTATCTCGATGCCAACGATCCGAACCTGCGCGCGATTTCACATTTCGAAACTGAGCTGGCGCGTATCGCCGGCGTGCATCCGGCAGCCGCCGGAAAAAGAAGCGTCAAAGCCGATCCGGCCTTCGCGCTGGGGAATTTGTTTGGGAGATTGCCGGTCTCGCGCACGCCGCTCTTGAAAACGCTCGCATCCGAGGCGAAAGGCAAGGCAAAAGAGACCGCATGAGATTACGAATTATCGCTGCTGTCGCTGCCATCACCGTTTTGAGTTCGGTCGCGTTGGCGAACGAAACCTACAAATTCGATCAATTGCATTCGACGATCGGATTTTCGGTGCATCAGTTTCTCGGTACGACCCACGGGAAGTTTGCCAAATTCGATGGCAAGATCGAGATCGACCGCGGGCATCCGGAAAATTCCTCAGTCACCGCACGAATCGTTGTTCGCAGCATCGATACCGGAATCGTGAAACGCGATAGTCATTTACGCAGCCCGGAGTTTTTCGACGTCGAGAAATATCCCGACATCATGTTCAAAACCCGCAGTGTGAAACAGACCGGTCCGCAAGAGGGGGACATTCTTGGCGACCTGACGATGCATGGCGTGACAAAACCGATCGGGCTGCATGTGAAGTTGCTGACCTCACCGAGTGACAGCAAGCGAACGCGTTGGAGCGTGACGACGGATCCACTTACGCGTCGCGACTTCAATTTGGTGTTCGCGCAGGCGGCCGAAAGTATGTCGGGAATTAGTCAAACGGTCGCGATTAACATCGAGATCGAGGCGACGCCGCAGTGACATGGTCATTTTCGTTCTTACCTGGGTTGGACTTGGCTGCTGGTGCGTTTGTTTCTGGTGGATGCATCGCATCTCGTCGCGTCAGGACGCGATGTTAAAAGAATTGCACGAAATGACCCAGCGCATCGAACAGCTTTCTCAGGCCGGGCATGATTTGATTAGCGACGTTCACCCTCAAGTCGGCGAAATCAAAGAGCAGGTCGAAACTGTTAAGGAAGCAGTGTCGACAGAGAAAAACTGATCCGATTGCTTCATGGAAATTACGCCGCTCGGAGATTCCGCGCTGCTGATTCGTGTCGCTGAAAATTTCGACGACACTCCAACCGGCGCCTTAAATAAAGTGCTCGCGACGAAGCGCGCGCTTGAAGCCGCGCAAATTCCCGGCGTGATTGAGCTCGCGCCCGCCTATACCACCGTAGCGCTTTTTTGTGATCCGGTCCGCGCGATCGACGCGGGCGCGCCGATCGAAAATGTTTTTGGATGGCTTGAGCAACGGATTCAGCAAGCCCTGAAATCCGTAGCCGCCCCGAAAGCTTTCGGGGCTGACCGCGGGCGGGCCGGGGACAACGTCCCCGCCTACAATTCAATTGAGGTTCCCGTTTGTTATGACCAGGAGTTCGCGTTCGACCTCGATGAGGTTGCACGGAATGCGGGGGTTCCTTGGAAAGAAGTTGTCGATCTTCATTGCGGAGCCGATTACCGCGTTCATTGCGTCGGATTCACGCCCGGTTTTCCCTTTCTCGGGGGTTTGCCGCGCCAGCTCGCGACCCCGCGACGAGATGTTCCGCGCAAAGAGATTCCGGCCGGCTCGGTCGCGATCGGTGGAAGGCAAACCGGAATTTATCCGATCAAATCGCCCGGTGGCTGGAACGTGATTGGCCGGACGCCACTGCAATTGTTCGATCCGCTAAAAGATCCGCCTGTGCTTTTGCGTGCTGGAGACCGCGTCCGCTTCCGCTCCATCACACGCGAAGAATTCGAAAGAGCAACAATGTGAATGCGACGGCTGTTCGTGCTGGTTTTTTGACGAGTGTTCAAGATTTGGGACGTGCCGGATTTAGGGAGTTTGGTGTTTCGCTCGGCGGCGCGCTCGATCCACACGCATTGCGGGTTGCGAATTTACTCGTCGGAAACGACGAATCAGCTGCCGGTCTGGAAATTATTTTCGGGGGTCTTCGGCTACGGTTCGCCGACGACCGAATTGTCGTTTGGAGTGGCGGCTACTTCGACGTCCGGATTGGCTCAACATCGTTGCTGGCGGGTCATCCGGCTTTGGTGCGCGCGGGCGAAGAATTTTCGATCGACCCACCGGCAGGGGGATGCCGCGCCTGGCTCGCGATTTCCGGCGGAATCGATGTGCCAGTGGTGCTCGGGAGTCGCTCCGGGGATTTGAGAGCCGGATTCGGCGGCGTAAAAGGGCGGCCCGTGCGTGATGGCGAGGAATTTCCGCTCGGCGAAAATATGCCTCGCGCAAAAGTTCTGATCGAAAAATTGCGCACCGAAAAAATCGCGCGCTGGAAACCGCCGCACGATTGGTCAAGTCCGGCTCGGCGATCGCCGGTTTTGCGTTATCTTCGCGGCGCGGATTCCGGTCGCTTTGTTGAATCAGCTCTTCAACACTTCAGCAGCGAGGGCTTTTTCGTGTCGCCGGATTCTGACCGAATGGGAATTCGGTTGGACGGTCCGCGTCTCGAGCGAAGTGAAGATGTCGATCTTCTATCCGAGGCGGTGGCTCCGGGTACGGTCCAAGTTCCGCCGAGCGGCAAGCCGATTCTGCTTCTGAATGATTGCCAAACTATCGGCGGCTATCCAAAGATCGCGCACGTGATCACGGTCGATCTTCCAATCGCCGCTCAGTTGTCTCCCGGCGATAGAATTCGTTTCAGTGAAGTTTCGATTCGTGATGCGCACGCGCTATTGCTCGAACGGGAGCGAAACCTGGAACAATTCCGTCGCGGACTCGAGCCCCATTTTAAATGAGCCTGGCTCTCGATCTAAATGCCGATCTCGGCGAAGGCGCAGGGCACGATGACGAGCTTCTTGCGCTGGTCACATCGGCGAACATTGCCTGCGGCTTTCATGCCGGCGACGCCGAAACGATGCGCCGGTCAATTGAAACGGCGCGCGACCGCAAGGTCGCTGTCGGCGCGCATCCCAGCTTGTTCGATCGCGAGAATTTTGGGCGGAAAGAGCTGCCAGTGAAGGGCGGCGAAGTTTTCGACGCGGTTGTCTATCAGCTTGGCATTTTTCAAGCCATCGCCGAAGCGGCCGGCGTCCAGCCAAATCACGTGAAACCGCACGGCGCGCTTTATAATATGGCGGTGCGCGATCAAGAGCTCGCGGATGCGATTGGCCGCGCCATTGCCAAAGTCGATATCAGACTGATTCTTTTTGCGCCGCAAAGCAGCGCGCTCGCACGAGCGGGAAAAACAAATGGACTGCAAATCGCGCATGAAGTCTTTGCCGACCGAAATTATTTGAGCGACGGCTCACTTGTTCCGCGCTCACGACCAGACGCTTTGTTGCATGACCCTGAAGAAGCCGCTGCGCGGGTTGTTCGAATGTTACGTGAAGGCAAAGTTCACTCGGTCGACGGCGTCGATGTCGATGTTCGGGCCGAGACGGTTTGCGTTCATGGCGATACACCGGGTGCGGTAGATTTCGCGCGTGCTCTAAAGTCGCGTCTCGAGAGCGAAGGCGTCAGCATTCGCGCGCCGAGATTTTCCAAGTGAGCAACGACCAGCAGCCGAGCGGTTTGGTTCGCGCACTTGGGCCGATCGACGCCACCATGATCGTGATCGGGTCGATGATCGGCTCGGGTATTTTCATTACGTCGGCTGAATCGGCGCGTTTAAGCGGCGCGCCGGGATGGCTCTTGCTCGCGTGGGTGATTGCCGGTTTGCTTACAATGACGGGAGCGGTCTGCTGCTCCGAGCTCGCAACGATGATGCCGCGGGCGGGCGGTGTCTATGTTTTCTTTCGCGAAGCCTACGGCCCGGCGGTGGGATTTTTGTACGGCTGGACGCTGTTTCTGGTCGTTCAAACCGGAACGATTGCCGCCGTCGCGATTGCATTCGCCAAATTTCTCGGTGTTTTTGTCAGCGCGATTTCGCCGGACAATTATCTTTTCACAAAACAACCGATTTTGCTGGGCGGCGGATACGCCATCAGTTTATCGACTCAACAATTGACCGCGATCGGGTTGATCGCATTGTTGAGCTGGACGAATACGCGCGGGCTCAAGCTGGGCACGCTTGTGCAAAATACATTCACTTTTGCAAAAACTGCCGCGCTTGCCGGAGTTGTTGTCGTCGGGCTCTTGCTCGGTTGGGGCGCGATTAGCGCAGCCCGAACGTCGGCGTGGTGGGACTCGTGGGCGAACGGTTGGAGTCCGCAGATTGCGCAGCCGGGTTTCAGTTTCGCAGGCGGCGGCCTGGCGCTCGCTTTGATTTTCGGAAAATCGATGATCGGTCCGATCTTTGCCCAAACCGCCTGGACCAACGTCACGTTTCTTGGCAGTGAGGTGCGTGAACCCGGGCGAAATCTTGTCCGCGCGCTTTTGATCGGCTCCGGCATCGTCGTGGTTTTATATGTGCTGGCGAATGTTTCCTATCTCGCCCTCCTGTCGTTTCCAGAAATCCAGCGGGCGCCCCAAGATCGGGTCGCAGTTGCGGCGATGAAGTCGGCATTCGGAAATCCGGGCGCGATGTGCATGGCCGCAGCGATCATGATTTCCACCTTCGGTTGCAATAACGGACTGATTCTTGCCGGCGCGCGCGTCTATTTCGCGATGGCGCGGGACCGTTTATTCTTCAACAAAGTTGGAACGACCAATAGCAAGCATGTTCCGGCGGCAGCGCTGGTGGCTCAGGGAATCTGGACGGCGCTTCTGACTTTGCCGCGAACGGTGACGACGAACGCAGCGACGGACAAACTCGTCTACGGAAATGTTTATACCCAGTTGCTCGAATACATTGTCTCGGCCGATCTGATTTTTTATCTTCTGATAGTCCTCGCACTGATTGTTCTGCGACGAAAAGCTCCCGCGGCCGAGCGGCCGTATCGGACCTGGGGCTATCCAATTGTGCCAATCGTTTCGATGTTGCTGGCCGCCTTACTGATTGTCGATCTTGCCTTTCTCGCGCCGACGACCTCTGGAATTGGAATTCTGATCGTGCTGACTGGCGTACCCGTTTATTTCCTCTGGCGAAAAGCCCCATCAGCTTAACCGGCCTTCGCAAAAAGCCAGTCCGGGTCGGACCTACGGCGCGGCAGGCAAATCCGTTTTGCGCCCAGCGGCGAAACATTCTTGTTATGCCTGCGAAATCAAAGAAACAACAGATGGCGGCTGGCGCGGCGCTCGCGGCCAACCGCGGGAAGCGATCGAAGTCATCACTGCGAAGCGCATCGAGAAGCATGTACAAATCGATGAGCCGAAAAGAACTCCGGAGAGTGGCCAAGACCAAGCGCAAAAATTTGCCGGCCCGAAAACGTAAACGCAAATAAACAACCGCGACGCAGCTATGGCGTTTGGCGGTGAAAGAAATTGTACCGGCTGGAAAATGCCGGCGCGTTGACCTCCAATTGCGAAACAACCGCGACCAGGATCGTGACGTTGAGCAATGCCCATCGTAGCCATTGCTGTTTTGTCCAGCCGCTGAACCGATCAATGGCGTAGACGAACAATAGGAAAAAAGGAATGGCGGCTGCGTCCAACAATCGTCCGGATGTGAAATATGGATGTTCGCGCGACGGATACGGGCACTGGCCGAAATCAAAACTGATCGATAAGACGACGAGAACCGCGACGATCGACAAAAAACTCAGAAGCGCGACCGCTAGAACCAATCGTTGATCGCCCGGGTTCGATCGGCGTCGCAAAAGGAGCACGCCGGTCGCGAGAATTACAATTGCCGATGAAATGGCATAGAACGCGTCCGCCGCGGTGGAAGCCATTCGCTGCAGATGCCAGACAAATTCGCCGCGCCAGAAACTCGCGATCAGTTCCGGCCAAAATTCCCTGATGCCGTTCAGTGTGAAGATCGGATGTGACCACCATTCGCTAAACGGCTTTCGGGTCCAGCCTAACAATTCGATTTTCGATTTGGTCGCGGTCAGGTCGCCGAAATTGTGATGATTCCATGCAAACCAGATCCCGAGGGGCACCGCCAGTGACAAAAGGAAGACGCCGAGGGTGATTAAGCCTGGTCGAAGACTTCCGTTCCTGGGGCCGCGAAAAATCTTCCACGCGATCGCTGCGATTGCGATCAGCGGCAGCGGAAGATTGCTCGTTTTGATAAGACAAGTCGCGGCGATGGCCGGTCCGGTCCAAACGGCGACACCAATTCCCGGGTGCTCGCTTTGCAACAGTTTAGCGAGTCCGAGAAACGCGATACCGAAAAAAAGTGGCGACAGCGCATCACCCTGGATTGAGTAGAACGCGCTCTGTGGCCAGACCGCCAGCAACATCGCAACTCCGAGCTGCAGAAATTGATTGTCAGGAAATGTCGATCTTGTCGTTGCGAAACCAATCCAAACCAAAGCGGCTGCGAGCCCGATGTTGAGAAACCGCACCCAGTAGAGCAGCGACAATCCCCGTAGGCCTATGAGGTGACCGACATTCATCCAGCCGCCGGCGAGCGCGTAGTAAAGAGGTGGTTCGCCCGATTCGTGATTCAACCGCGATTCCCAAAAGGGCATTTCGTCATCGAGGATTTTTTGAAGCTGCTCCCGCGGCAAGAGCCAGTTCGGCGGGGGATACTGCCCGCCGTACTGCTCCGGTTTAACGAAATATTCTGGCGTGCTGTAAACCGCGAAGCAGAGTGCCGCGTCGGAAGCGAAAGGTTCGATGCTACGCGGCAGTTTGGTGTGCGCATATTTGATGACAAGGTCGACATGCGCCTGTTCGTCTACGTTGTTGAAAAACGGGAACGCGGCGGCAAAAACAAAAACATGAATCGCGGCCAGCAGGCAGAGGCTAGCAATCGCCCAACGCAGTTTCTGTTCGGATAACTTCATCACTGCGATTCCGAGGCAAGGCGTTGTTCAATCACGGTGAGCGTGCCGTGCTCGGTAATTCGGGGCGGCGCGCCGCCCTTTTGAGCGAGAGTCGTTTCAATTTCCGGCCGATACGGCGAATTTGTTTCGACAACGAATACCGTTCGGTCCTCGTTGCTTGGCTCCGGTTTTGGGATGGAAGACGGATAAACCGGGCGGTCAACTCCGAAAATCGATTCGGAGGCAGTGAGTTTTTCACTGGTCTCAAAGATCAGCGGGTAAACAAAGGAAATAGTGGTCCAGACTGCTTTGATTCGGTTTTGTTCGAGATCTTGTCTGATCGCGTCGATGTCTTTGCCGGGGACCCGAAGCATACGGTGATCCTGTCGATTCGGACAAAGCGTCAACGTTTCGATCTGGTTGTGGGTGGCAGTCTCGATCAGGGCATCAACTCCGCAGACAATGACAGCCAAAAGCATCGCTCCGCCCACTGCTCGGACGAGCATTTTATTGTCGCCAAGAAAACGGTCGACGCAGCGCGCAATCAAGATCGACATGAAAAATGTCGCGCCAAGGAAATATCCCGGCACGCGAAGCGGCGCGATGATGTACGGAACGAAGCTCACGCAGATCAAAATCAGCATTAGCCAATCTTTGTTCGTGTCGGTCGTAGCAAAACCCGAGCTGAACGCGTTGCGAATTTTTGGAAGCGCGCCCCAGGCGGCGATCACCACGGCAAGCGCAGTTACAAAATACAAAATGTAACCCGACCAATGTGTCTCGGGGTAATACCAAAGGACAGTGTCCGCGCTGAAAAACTTCGGCATTTCGTGAAGAAAAATCTCGCGCCAGGCCTGCAAGCCGAATCGCGTCGCAAGTCCGCCCGCCTCAGGTTTCTCGAAAAACAGGAAATGCCAGTTCCGGAGAGAATGAGTCAGGTTCCACCAAATCGCCGGCGCGTAGCCGATAAGAAATCCAGCGATGCAGGCACAGAAAGTCTGAACGGAAAATTTGCGCCGGAGAAAAAGCAAAGCCCAAAGCGCCACGATAGTGATGAGAAGAAGTTCCATGCTCCAGAAGGCGATGCCGCAGACGAGTCCGAAGAAAAGAAAGTCGCGCGCGCGCCGGACTTTTTCTTTTTCGATGATTAGAAACAAAATCACCAGCGCCGGAATGAACAAAAAGTAAAACGCGTAACCGCGCGGCTGGAAATGCCACTTCAATAACCCTGGCCAGAGCGCAAAGATGAGACTAGCCAACGTCGCCACGCGAATGGAGTAAAGCCGCGTTGTCATCGCATAAAAGAGCGCGAGACAAGCGAGTGACAACAAAACCGTCGGTATCTTCAACGCGACCACGCCTACGCCAAACAGCGCAAACGGAACCACCGCCAGGTACGCTTCCCATGCGCAGGAGGCATTGTAGGAGATGCCGTAGAAATAAAATGGAAAATAACGGCCCTCGAGAATGTGCTTCGCCATCAATCCGATGATGGCTTCATCACTGGTGACGTGTGTTTGTGAGACGAACAAAATGACGAAACGCACGATCGCCGTTCCGACAAGGATGAGAAGAAAAGGCAAATGCCGACGCATGGACGTCAGTTGGTTAAATCCTGATCTGTCACGGGCGTCAACGGCGATGTCGATCTTGCGAGGTTTCTTTTGTGGCGCGATGTCGGTTCATCGTTGTCCGGTTTGTTCTTTACACGGTTTCCTCGACCGAGCATCACTGCCGACCATGAGCTTGAACAGAGCGTGGACTCTTGCCGCATTGCTTTCTTTAGCGATTGCTGCGTTTGCTTCGGGCAAACCGCAAAAGAAGTCGACTGCGTCCGGCCAGGAAAAGCCGGAGGCGATTCTCGCCGCCGCCAAAAAGGCTTCCGAGACTCGCGCGTGGCGAGTCGATGCCCGTATCGAAGCGAACAAACAGATGAACATCTCCGGTATTGTTGCCGTGAACGATTTTGATCTGACGATCGAAACGGTCGATGGAACAAAGCGGCAAATCACTTTGGGCGACAAAAGTTGGGTCAGCGAAGACGGCGGCAAAACCTGGAAGAACGCCGACGCAAGCGATCGGCGTTTTTATTATCTGGTGCACACGCCGATCAAGTTTTCCGACGATCAAAAGATTCCGCCGCATGAAAAGGTCGCCCCGGAGAAAGGCGAAGCTGAAGGTTTATTGCATGTCCGTTTTAAAGCGCCGGACAAAATTCATTACGAAGGAGATCGCCCGAACTGGTGGATCGCGCTCAAAAACGGCAAGCCAACGATCATCCGCCGCTATCACGGCCCCGGCGTTTTGGAAGGCGATTACGCAACGACGGATGCGGCTTACACCGAGATTAACGATCAACCGCCGGTCATTGCGCCGCCGGGTAATCCTCATGCGCTCGCCGCGGAAGCCGGTCCGGAAAACTTGCTAATGGTGGCGATAAAGAAAATGAATGAAGGCGTTTGGGAAGTGAAAGGAACGGCCGCTTTTACCAAGACCATCAAGCTTCATGGCCTCCTTTCCGGAAAAGATTTCGATCTCACAATCGAACCCGAACCTGGGAGCGCGGTCAGACGTTTGATTGTGATCAAAGACAAAGCATGGGCAAGCTCAGACGCCGGCGAAAGTTTTCACCCAGGTACTCCGAACGATCGCCTCCTTTATACGTTAACGCACACGCCGATTATGTCCGGACGTTTGGAGCCGCCGTTTGAAACAGTCGACGCCAAGCAGGAGCAAGGTGCAACCTGGCTGCACATTCGACTCAAAGTGAATGAGAAAACCGACGAAGCTGATTTGCCGCACTATTGGCTCGTTCTGGACGCGCAAGGTCAGGCTCGGTATATCGGGCGCGCCTCGGTGCCGGTCATCAATCCGACCAGCAACAATGTGATTCATTGCGACTTCGAATATGCGCCGGCGAAAGAAAAGATCGCGCCGCCGCCGCTTGGAGCGCCGGTTGACGAAAAAGTGCGCGGCTTCAACGACATCGAGCAACACAAATTCGATTGGGCGAAAAAGATCGTACGCATCGAAGTCAATCCCAAGCTTTTGCAATCGGAACAGATCGGCGAGGACATCTATCGGGCATTTCTCAAGGACACTGCGACGCCGAATCATTACGGCGTGGTGGAATTTCCCTACGATGCGCTGGTCAGATTAGGATTTCTCACGAAGACGGTGAGCGGAACGCACGCCTGGGAACAACTGCAGAAGATGGGCGCGCTCGGTCGAACTGAAGGCGCACCGGTTTCGTTTTACGTGGAAGTGATTCCGATCGGGGAGAAACCTGCGGCCAGAACTATCGTCGTCGGCGCAAAACTCTCCCGCGAAGCCGACGGCACGGTCACTTACAATTGGTGAGCCGTAGTTATTTCTTTGACGCCGCGCGTTTGAGCCGGAAACCGTCTTTCATCGCGCCGTAATTGCTGGCGTGCTCGACCATCCCCACGCCTTTTTTCCAGACGAATTTCGAATAATGGCCGGAATTGTGACTGCTTAGATAAGTGCATTCGTCGCCTTTGACGTCGATCGTCGTGGTGTACGGGCCCTCCTTGAAGTGCAACTTACCGCTAATGATCGCTCGGATGTAGCCTTGCTCAAACTCGGGTGACTTTTCCGTGGCGGAAATTTTCTTCGCGGCCGCGTCGTTATCCTCTTCATTCAACAGAACAATGCGATCGTCGGTCGCGATGAAATATTGTGGCCGGATCTCGCGGCGCTCCTTGGCCCGCGATTTCAGATCGACAAATTCGATTTTGAAGATCGCTCCCCACGGCATTTGCGCGACGCGGGTCGTGATCATTTGTGCGGTCAATGGAATTTCGCCCTGAATATTTTCGTCGTTCCATTGTGTGCCGCGAAAATTAGCCGAGACCGGTTTGTCATCCTTGGCGTCGAGGAACGGATTTGCCGCGAATACAGGAGCCGCGAACACGATGGAAATGATAACGATCGCGATTTGCCGGCGATTTTTCATGCGCCAAATCGTAGCAGGAGATCGCTTGACACTGCACGTAAGAATTTCTCAATCTGCGCCTTATGAAGCGCGCGATTCGCATCGGTTACCTATGTTGGCTGGTTTTTGCGATGATCTCGAGTTCCGCGCAAGAAAATTACCGTGGCGGAATTGTTTACGGGCCGAAAGCAGCTTTTAACATCAGTGCACCCGCTGGTTGGGTGCTCGATAATCAGGCCGGCGCCGAACAAGGTTTGCCCTGCGTGCTTTACCTAAAAGGTTCTTCATGGGCGGACGCCAAAACAATCATGTATACCCAGATCGCAAGCACGCAGTACGAAGATGTGAATGCGTTCGTCGCCGTGGCGATCAAGGAAATGGCGAAAACGCACGGCAAACCGAAAGAGAAAATCGCGTCTGGCAAAACGCACGACGGCCACGATTACTTCATCAACGAATATCCTGCGACCAAGACTTATTCGCAGTGGGAACGCGTCGCTTATGTGCAGCTTCCGCACGCCGTTGCTTACATCGTTCTCTCATCCCGCGACCATGCGAGTTACCAAAAAGATTGCGGCGCGCTTCAGGAGGTCCTGAAAACTTTTATTTATCTCGAGCCCAAATCGGACTCGGAAAAACACTAACTCCGCTGGTTGCTGATAAAGAGCGGGTGGGAATTGGTCGCGAGATAATCTCTGATGGCAGCAGTAAACGGCTCCGCAAAATCGCGCAGTTTTTGCTCGCCAACGCCGGGAATTCGGCGGAACTCGGCCTGCGTCGTTGGATAAGTGCGTGCCATTTCCCGCAGCGCAACATCAGAGAAAATCACGTAGGCGGGCACATCGCGTTTGTCGGCGATTTGGCGGCGCAAGGCGCGCAGTTGTTCAAACAACCCTTCATCGCATTTGATTTCACCGGCACGATGCTTTTTAGATCGCTTGGTTGTTTCAACATCAAACGGCTTCGTCAGGGTGATCGTTTTCCGTTCACGCAGGGCCGCCCGCCCCGCCTCCGTTAGTTGCAGCGTCGCGAATTTTCCCGGCGCGACGGCGATGAGTCCCAGGCGCAAAAGCTCGCGACCGATCGCCAGCCAGGCGGTGCGTTTCACATCCTTGCCGACTCCGTAAGTCGAGAGCTCGTTGTGGCCGCGTTGTCTGATCGCTTCTGTTTCGGCGCCGGTCAGAACATCGACAACGTGATTCAATCCGAAACCAAAACCTTCTTTCTCGTAGATGCGATAGATGCACGACAGAAATTTCTGCGCGTGAATAGTGCCATCGAACGTTTCGCGCGGCTCCAGACAATTATCGCAGCCGTTGCATGGAGCAGGAAATTCTTCGCCAAAGTATCTCAGTAGCGTCGCTCGCCGACATTCGCGCGTCTCGGCGTAATGCACCATCTGGCCGAGCTGCTCACGCGCGATGCGCTGTTCCTTCTCGCTCTTCTCCTCGATGAAACGCGTTTGCTTCACTACATCGCTGGCGTTGAAAAGCAGCACGCACTCGCCGGGCAGGCCATCGCGCCCGGCCCTCCCCGTTTCTTGATAATAACTCTCGATGTTTTTCGGCAGATCGTGATGGATGACAAAACGCACATTTGGTTTGTTGATCCCCATTCCGAAAGCAATCGTTGCCGTAATCACGCGCGCGTCGTCGCGTAGAAATTGCTCCTGATGTTCTGCCCGATCGGTCGACTCGAGTCCCGCGTGATACGGTTTCGCTTTGACTCCATCGCCGTTCAACTTAGTCGCTAACGAGTCTGCCGTCTTTCTGCTCGCGCAATAAACAATGCCGCTCTCGTTAGGCCGGGCGCGAATCAGCGTGAGCACTTGTTCGTAGGGCGATGATTTCGGAACAACGCGATAGGTAAGATTTGGTCGATTAAAGCTCGCCACGTAGCATCGCGCCTTGTGCAAGTGCAATTGATCGACAATGTCTTTGCGCACCCGCTCGGTCGCAGTCGCTGTTAGCGCCATGATTGGCACATCCGGCAAATGTCTGCGCAGTTTTTTCAACTCGCGATACTCCGGCCGGAAATCGTGGCCCCATTCGCTGATGCAATGCGCTTCGTCGATCGCGATCTGGGTGATATTCCAGTTCAGCGCGCGTTCGAGAAATCCATCGAGCATCAATCGCTCCGGTGCGACGTAGAGCAGCCGGCATTCTCCGCGATTCAATCTGCGCAACCGTTCGACCGCTTCATGTCGATCTAGCGCCGAGTTCAGAAACGTCGCCGCGATCCCGCTCGTTTGCAGCGCATCGACCTGGTCCTTCATTAGCGAGATGAGGGGCGACACCACGATCGTCAGTCCGCTGCGCAACAAGGCCGGCAATTGAAAACAAAGCGATTTCCCACCGCCCGTCGGCATCAGCGCAAAGACATCGCGCCCAGCCAGCGCATCGCGAATAATTTCTTCCTGCAGCGGCCGGAATTGGTCGTAACCGAAATCTTTCTTTAGGGTCCTGGGGAGATCCATCAAAACTTTTTACCCGGCCGTCGACCCCTCACGCAACTCAATTACGCGCGCCGTTCTTTGATTGCCTGGAAAATCTCGGTGATCGCTTCGGCGCGCGGTTTGGCGCCGAGGTTTCCCTTGCCGTGGACGCGAACGCTCACCGCGTTGGCTTCCATGTCGCGTTTGCCGATCACGAACATGGTGTGGACTTTCATTTGCTCGGCGCGCTGGATTTTACCGTTGATCTGATCGGTGCTCTTGTCGATCTCGGCGCGAACTTGATGTCCGCGCAGCTCGTTTAAGATCGACGTCGAATAATCCACGAGCTTGGCGTCGTCGCCGATCGTCAGAATCCGAACCTGTTCTGGCGATAACCAGAGCGGGAAGTTGCCGGCGTAATGCTCGATTAGGAAACCGATGAAGCGCTCGTGCGTCCCAAGCGGTGCGCGGTGAATGCAGAGCGGCGTCTTCTCGGTGTTGTCTTTGTCTTTGTAAACCAGATTGAATCGGCGCGGCTGCGCGAAATCGACCTGGTTGGTCGCGATTGAAAACTCGCGACCGATCACGCTCCAAGCTTGCACGTCGATTTTCGGTCCATAAAACGCGGCTTCATTCGGGACTTCCACATAATTGATTCCCGAATTCTTTAGAACGTTTCGTGTCATCACTTCGGTTTGTTTCCAAAGCTCCGGTTCATCGACGAATTTTTGGCCGAGCTTCGTCGGATCATGGGTCGAGAAGCGCATCAGATATTTCTCGATCCCGAAGAGCTTGAAATACTTCAGATACATCTCGTTCACGGCGTTGAACTCCGCCTCAAACTGATCTGGGGTCATGTAGATGTGCGCGTCGTTCATTTGCATCGAGCGGACGCGCATCAGCCCGAACAACTCGCCGCTCTGCTCGTAGCGATAACACGTCCCGTACTCAGCGAGCCGTAACGGCAGATCGCGATAACTCCTCGGCACCGCCGCAAACAACTTGTGATGATGCGGACAGTTCATCGCTTTCAGGTAATATTTGGTTGAGTCGTTGAGTTGTTGAGGAGTTGAGTCGAGCTGCTCCCTCAGCTCCATCGGCGGAAACATGGACTCGGCGTAGTAGGGCAAATGGCCGCTCTTTTTGTACAGCACTTCGCGGGCGATGTGCGGAGTGCGAACGCGTTGATAACCGGCTGCAAACTCAGTTTCACGCGCAAGTTTTTCTAGCTCGTCGATGATCGCGCCGCCACGCGGGAGCCACATTGGCAAACCGGGACCGACATCGTCGTCGATGATGTAAATCTCTAGTTCTTTGCCGAGCTTGCGGTGGTCGCGCTTTTTCCCTTCCTCGAGCATCGCGAAATAGTCGTCGAGTTCCTTTTTCGTTTTGAAGGCGGTGCCGTAAACGCGCTGGAGCTGCGGATTCTTTTCGTCGCCTTTGTAATAGGCGCTGGCAACGCTGGTGAGCTTGAAAGCACCGATGTTTCCCGTGCGCATCACGTGCGGCCCGGCGCAGAGATCGATGAAGTCGCCGTTACGATAGACCGAGATCTTTTCGCCGGGCGGAATGTTCTCGATGATGTCCATCTTGAATTTGCTCGGCTGAGACCGATCGCTCAGCGCGGCGAGCCGTCCTTTTTTGCCCAGCTCGAGCGCTTCGTCGCGCGACACC
>Ga0193751_1000252_pt1 | contig 46911 bp, 41 predicted proteins | sample L1c2metaG_FD_143050 | JGI IMG/M metagenome (GOLD analysis project Ga0193751, IMG submission 143050) | Soil microbial communities from a riparian zone of the East river system, Colorado, United States - L1c2 | ecosystem: Environmental > Terrestrial > Soil > Riparian zone | place: USA: East River...
AGCGCTAACTCGAAGAGGATACGGGCAATGTCGTGGAGGAGACCAACGCGGTCCACGCAATGAAGCTCGATGACCGTGAGCCGCTCCGATGCATCGATGTCAACAATGACCTCGCCCCCAGGGACTGCGGCAGAAGCGTGACGGTAGGAGTGGGCCTTCTCACAAAGCAGCGCCTCGAGCGCAAGCTCTCCATGGACGGCGCGCGTGAGGTCCGCTCGAACGCGGGACCACCTCTGCTCGTCGATTGTGCTCCCGAGGGCATCCTCAACATGGAAGCTGTCAAGTACAACGCCATCGGTACGGGTGAAGAAGCGGCCATCGAGCACGGACACGTTGTGCAAGGCAAAGACGCCGGAAACGAGGGCGAGCAACCCGGGCTTGTCCTCAGCAACCACGATGACGTTGGCGGCGGGGGTCGCAATACGGATATTTACCCTAACCTCGCCAGGTGCAGGCGGTGGCACCATGGTGTCAAGATGCCGGACGAGGTCTGGCACGTCGAAAGCATCGGGATAGCCAGGTGGCATTGCCTGTATGTGCTCACCAATGGCCGTAGGGTTGACCCGTCCGGCAACCGCTGCCTGGAGGGCCGCTACGATGCCCCGTTCGACAGGCGCGATAGGGCTGGCACTTTGGGTCAACACATCGACCGCGCGGCTGAAGAGCGTGCGTATAAGGGAGGCCTTCCAAGAGCTCCACACCAAGGGCCCCGTTGCTCGCGCGTCTGCCACGGACAGCAGATAGAGAATTCGCAGGAGCTGTAGATCTCCAACTTGGTCCGCTACCTGCCGAACGACGCGCGGGTCGTCGATATCTCGACGGGTAGCGACGGTTGGCAAAAGCAGATGGTGACGAACCGCGCCGCTGATGATGCTGGTCTGGGACGGGCCGAAGCCCGCTCGGCGTAGAAGCGCCGCTGCGGCGTCGGCGCCAGTTGCGGAGTGGTCGCCCGGCAAGCCCTTGCCAATGTCATGCAGGAGTGCGGATAACAGGGCGGCGTCCAGTGAGACGAGCTCCGCGGCAACCTCAGAGCACCATGGCTCGTCACTGGACGGACGGGTAATGGCCAGGAGCTCAATGACGGTACGCCAGAGGTGGGTGTCGAGGGGATGGAGATGAAAGGGTGTGTGTTGCGGCGTGGCGACCACGTGCCGCCACTCGGGAAATACACGATCAACCCAGCCGAGCGTCTCAAGGGCCGTGAATATGTCCCACCCGCGGTTGCCAGCCGCGAGAAGCTTTACCAGCGCTGCACGGTCAGCGTCGTCCCAAGGAGTGCTGACAGGCGTTTGGATATGCGCTGCCTGATCCGGCGTGAAGATGTGCGGGTGTGGGGCACTGTCGAGCGTCTGGGCGGCGAGAACCAGCGGCGAGGGGACTGGACGTCCAGGGCTCTCCGATGGTTCGGTCGTCGTGGGGCCGTGGCGCCTCCAGATGTCCCGAACGCGGTGGAGGCGAGCAGAGTCTGCCTCCCGTGTACTCGTGGATTGTAAATTCCAGTATTCGCGCGCCAGGATGTCGGCGGTCCGCATGGCGGTGTATAGGCTCTTGCCCGCTGCGTCCGGTTCTAGCCCAAGCCAGCTCGCGACGCGAGGCCGGAGGTCGAAGGCATAGAGGTCATAGTGGCTGCCGGCGATGGCATGGAGAGCGTTGCGGAAGCGTAGCAAGGTGCCAAGCGCATCAGATTCGGCCTGGGGCAGCAGAGGGGGTTCGGGTGGCCCAGCCAAGACCTTGCTGCGACGGTCCCAATGAAGTGCCTGCAGCGTGCGAAGCCCGCCGCGGCCCGACTTCAGGTCCGCCGCGAGCAACTGAAACGGTTCCCGCTCACGCCGTTCTTGCTCGGCTTGTGCAAGCGGTCCCGTCAGAGGTATGCGCCCCCTTCGTAGCTGCTCGCCCAGAGTAGCGAGCAGATCATCGAGAAGTGCGCTATCTCCCGTGACCAGGCGGGCGTCGAGCAGTGCGGTTAGTGTCTCCAGGCGCTCACGCGCCGCTGTGACGGCCTCGTTCACGGAGCGGACCGAGTGCCCAACCTTTAGTCCAGCGTCCCAGAGAGGGTAGAAGACGGCTTCAGGAGAGCCCGCAGGCAGGCGACCGGCGTGAAGGACAATCAGGTCAATGTCAGAATGTAGGCAGAGCTCGGCGCGGCCGTAGCCCCCGAGGGCTACGACCGCCACCTTGCTGTTTGCCAGTGGCGCGGCCACAGAACTGAGGCACGCGTCCATCGTCTCCGTTAGGAGCCGGCACACGACGGTTCCGCCATCGCCGCTGCGCTCAGCCGTGAGTGCCCGACGGCATTCGAGGTAGGGCGCGAATGGACCCGTGCGCGAGCGCTCCGGCTCTCGAGGGACCGCGGGATTCACAGCGCGTCTCGTCCTCGTTCCCCAGTCCGTATGCGGACCAGGTCCTCCACCAGAAGGACAGCGATTTTTCCATCTCCGATAGAGTCAGTCCGCGCGGTGGCCTCGATGGCGTTGACAACGGCGGGCGCCATGGCGTCATCGACCAGGACCTCAATGCGGATTTTGGGTATGAAGTCGATTTCGTACTCGGCACCCCGATAGGTCTCCGTGTGGCCACCCTGCCGGCCGAAGCCACGAATGTCGGTTATTGACATGCCGGTGACTCCGACGGTTTGGAGTGCATCTTTCACCTCGTCGACTTTGAAGGGCTTGATGAATGCAATGACGAACTTCATGCTGGGCCTCCTTGGGAAGTCGCGGCGGGTGCGGACGGCGCGTGCTGCCGAAGCTCAGGTGGAATATAGCCATGGAGCTCCGGCTCCATGACGAAGCCGGAGTAGCCGGGGACGCCGAACTCCGGAACGTCAAGTCCCACAATCTCCACCTCGGGCGCGACGCGCATCGAGGTGAACGCCTTGTAGATGCTAAACAGGATTACGGTCGCCCCGAACGGCCAGGCGAAATTGACCGCGATACTGACGATCTGAGCCGCAAGCTGGCTCGCGTCGCCATAGAAGAGGCCGGTGACGTTGCCGGTGACCCCGTTCCAGCCGGAACCGTACGTCCCATCGGCGAACAAGCCAACGGCGAGCAGCCCCCAGGCACCGCACACCCCGTGCACCGAGATGGCGCCGCACGGGTCGTCGATGCGGGCAACGTGGTCGAAGAACCAGACACCGAGGCACACGAGGGACCCTGCAACAGCCCCGATTAATGCGGCCGACCAAGGCTCGACGAAGGCGCACGGCGCAGTAATAGCGACAAGGCCGGCGAGCATGCCGTTACAGGACATCGAGATGTCAGGTTTGCCGTAGTGCCAGGCAGTCCAGGCCATGGCCGCCACTGCCCCGAAGGCCGACGCCGTGACGGTGTTGACGATGACAACGGCGACGCGCAGGTCCGTTGAGCCAAGGGTCGAGCCGGGATTAAAGCCCAGCCAGCCGAAGAGGAGAATGAATGTGCCGACGACCACAAAGGGCATGCTGTGGCCGGGGATGGCGTTTGGGGAACCATCCCTGTTGAACTTGCCGATACGGGGTCCGAGCAGGATTGCCAGCGCGAGCGCGGTCCAGCCGCCTATGCCGTGTACGACGCCTGAGCCTGCGAAATCCACGGCGCCATGGCCAAGGTTCCAGCTATGGCCGATTTGCGAAAGCCAGCCACCGCCCCAAAGCCAGTTGCCGTAGATGGGGTAGATCAATCCGCCGATAGCTAACTCGGCAAGGATGAACGTCTTGAAGTTGATGCGCTCGGCGACGGCACCGACGATGATGTAGCCGGCCGTCTCCATGAAGACGACTTCGAAGAAAAAGAGAGCCAAGGCGCCGACGTCGTATGCGTGGCCTGACATCAGGAAGAAGCCGTTGGTGCCAAGAAGTCCCCAGGAGGTGCCGTGGACGGTGAGCAGGTGACCGAGCACCATCGCGCCGCCCAGATTGCCGGGTGCCGAGGCCGTCGAGCCGACCCCGCCGAACTGGAAGGCAAAGCCTATCGCGAAGTACGCGATCCAGGCTATGACGAATGCAGCAAAGTTGAGCATCATCATGTGTCCGGCGTTCTTCGCCCGCGTCAGCCCCGTGGTGAGTAGCGCAAATCCCGCCTGCATGAAAAGCACGAACGAGCCCATGATGAGCGTCCAGGCGAAATTCACCGCAATCTTGTTGTGCCCAACCTGGTCGGCCAGGGCGCCGACGTTCGCCTGGGCGCACTTGGCCGCATCTTGCTGGGTGGCTGCCGCCTGACAGTCTGCTGAGAAGCTGCCGCCGCCGTTGCCTGAGTAGGTCGTGGCGTTAATAGCGTTGCCCGTGTTGGTCCCGCCAGCGTCACCTGGGGCGAAGTGGGCGGCGAAGAACAACGCGATGAGGGTGATGACTGCCAGGGCCGCAACCTTCTGCACGCCAGAGAACGAGTTGGACATAAGAACCTCCTGCCGCAAACTACTGCCCGTCCTGCTTCTGTGCGGCACTCTAAACCTTGGAGGCGGCACCAATGTCAAGGGGGTTTGTCAGATTATTTCCAACAATGTGCCATGCGAGTGTCGCACGTGTGCCGCGCAACACGAAGTCACCCTCATATTGAGGTGGCTTAGCAAGGGCGACAGTAATGCTAGAGAGGGGGGAGCTCGCGTGCCGCGCACGCCGGAGTGATTGCCGCAACGGTGGGGTCCGGCCCGTACCGGTCAGCTCCCGTGGCTATCCCGGCCAGTCCACTGCCGCACCCGCCGCTCCCGACCAGACCAATTAAGCGACCCCAAATGGCCAGGCGCCCTGGAGAAACCCGTAGGCCGAGGCCGCAACGCAGCTTGCCGCGAACGCCAGAATGTACGTGGGCGAACGCTGTTCGAGGCTGTAGAACAGCACCATGACCGTGACAGCCGCCGTGCCAAAGAGATTCAGGATAAGCATCGCGCACCTTGCGACAGCAATCGGGTCCTTTGTCGTAAGGACCTTTCGGCAGCGTCGCGCGGCGGCACGCCGAATTCTTGGTCACCGGACTGGCCTCGGGTCAGAGATTCCATTTCGTGTAGCGCTACAGGGAGGCAGTCGCAGCTCGTTGGGAACGTCGCACAAATCAACTCCGAATCATCCTCTTGCTGGAGCGCTAACTCGTAGCGCTCCTCCAGGTTTGCCTTAAAGGCCCTCAGAGCTGTCAGCCTCGTCTCATACTCAGCAAGCATCGCTTGCAGCAGCTCAACCACCCTGTGCCGGACCGGCTGGCACCGGCCCTCTTCGGCCAACGCAACGAGCTCGCGGATTTGCCCGAGTGGCATGCCGAGCAGCTTCGCCCGTCGGACGAAGAGCAAACGTCCGACGTCCGTTGTGCCGTAGACGCGGTAGCCATTGTCCGCACGAGCCGGTCTTCTCAACAACCCGAGGCGTTCGTAGTAACGCACGGTGTCTGGAGTCATCCCGACACGCCGGGCTAGGGTGCCGATGTGCAGTCCGCCGACTAGCGATTGCTCTGGCATGCTTCCCTCCCTGCTTGACAAACTCGAGCTTAGACCTACTCCAGGGTCAATCGCCGCTCAGTTGACACTCCCTACCGAATGCGGGGCGGCAGGTGTACGCTGCACGAGCACATTCTTAGCCTCGACATCTGGTAAGTTTCCTCGCATCGACAGTCAGTCCTCACCACCAGAGCGTGTCTTCATACACTTCATGTTCGTCTTTTAGGTCTTCAGCCAGGCGGAATGCCGGCGAGTTCAAGTACTTCCAGCCTGAGTCCGCGAAGAGCATGACAACGTTGCCGCGGTCGAGGCGCCGGGTCCACTTCAGAGCGGCATGAAGAACGGCGCCCGAGGACAATCCGGCAAGAATGCCCTCGCGGCGCAGCAGCTCGCGAGCGGCTCGAAAGGCACTCGCACTTCGGACAACGATCTTGGCATCAAGGCGCCGGAGGTCGAGGATCGATGGGACATAGCCATCATCGAGACTTCGAAGACCCTGCAGGTTACCGCCCGGGTAGGGCTCAGCCACGACCAATCGGAGATTAGGATTGTGCTCCTTGAGGCGTTTCCCGACGCCCATCGCAGTGCCACCCGTCCCCAAGCCACAGACGAAAGCATCGATCTCCGGTTGCTGCGTGAGAATTTCGACCGACGTGGTTTCATAGTGACAACGGGGGTTGTCGCTTGACCCAAACTGATCCAGCAGGAATGCTCCGTCCCGCCGAGCAACATCCTCCGCGACTGATATGGCGCTCTTGATGCCGAGGTCGGCCGGAACCCATTCGATCTGGGGCTCCCAGACCTGTAATGCCTGAGCCACGTCCGCAAAGACGGTCTCGGGGACCACTACGCGGACGGGGTGGCCGAGCCTTCGCCCTACCATAGCCAACGCGATACCGGTGTTTCCGGTTGACGCCTCGACGATCTCCTGACCAGGCCTCAAGCGACCGTCAGCGCGAGCTCGCTCAACCATGTAGGCAACGATACGGTCCTTCACTGAGCCGGTGGGATTCTGGCCCTCTAGTTTCGCAAACAGGCGGACTCCTGGCCTTGGCGGGCAGTACTTGAGTTCTACCAAGGGTGTGCTTCCGATTAGATTAAGTAGGTCCGTCACAAGGCAAAGTCTACACAACGCTCAGCAGGCGGCATGTCAGGACCCTCTCTGCCAATAATGGGTGAGACACTCGAAGCATCGAAATTAGTGACTGGGCGGAGAAAGAGATGCCAGTATGAGGCTGCCTCACTGCTGGGTCCGCTGACGCGGCTCGAAGCTGCCATGGGCACTGCCGCTGAGAATCCGCTGATAGGAGTTCCGCCTCGGATGCCGGCGTGAGCGCGCCCGGTTGCGGCTACGAAGGTACCCACTCTCCTTCGACTGGGTTGGACTCCTGTGGCGGGTCGTCCTGGAGGACAGGTTGTCCGATCGCTCCGAGGCGCGGCAGCCGGCGCTTGACGTGATAAGTGCGCTGAACGCACTTCTGCCGGATCGCCGGTAGCCACCGGCACCTGCACAAATGCGTCGGACGGCTTCAGAGCTCCATCGAACGTACAGGCCCTTGGTACGATTCTCGCGACAGACCAGCAATCTCCGTATGCTATGACGGTCTATCCCGCGCCGGAGCGGCGCCTCCGACAATTCTCACCGACAGGTCACACCAGCAATTCAAGGCAGATGGAACGCGCCAATGGAGCGGAATGAGGTCGCGGTTGTAGCAGGCCGAAGCTTCATGCTGACCGATGGCCTCGGAGACATCGAGCCGGGAACCCGCCACGGGCTATTCGAGGGAGACACTCGATTTCTCTCCTGTCTGCGTTTCACCCTGAACGGCGTGCGCCCGGCAGAGCTGGGCGGCGGCCCGTCGACGATGGGACGGGCGAGGTTCTATGCAACCAACCCCGACATTCCGGGCGTCCCCGCCGGCAGCGTACTGATTGAGCGAGAGCGCGTCCTGGACGTCCACCTCACAGAGCGGATAGCGCTGACCAACTATGGTGAGCACGCTGCCCGGCTGAGGCTGCGTATCGAGCTGGCTGCCGACTTCGCTGACGTGCTGGAGCTACGCTCGCTCCCTCCCACGAAGCTCGGTCCCACAGACATCGCGCCGCCGCCGCGCTGGCACCGAGCCTTTGGGTACCGGCAGGGTGACTTTGCCTGCGAGACACACGTCCAGTGGTCCCGCTTGGGCCGTCACGAGATCGCAGGCACCGAGTTCGATCTCGTCCTCCCACCGCGCGAAACCTGGCGCTGCCGGATGCGTGTGCAAATGAGCCGGCCGGCGGCAGAGCTGGGCGGCGCAATCGCCGCCACCGCACCGACCATTTTTGCCCCGTTCCAGCCAAGCGCGTCAGCAGAGAGAGAGCGCGGCAGAGCTGTCCTGTCCGACGACGCGCTGGAGGCGTTGCTGAACATGATCAAGACGCGCGCCTGGGCCGACCTCCAGTCACTGATCATCCAACTCCCCACCGGGGAGCGCATCGTCGGCGCCGGACTTCCCTATTTCATGACACTGTTTGGAAGGGACAGCCTTTTGACGGCGTTCCAGACGCTGGCGCTGGACCCGCAGCTGGCCGCGAATGCCCTGGTCGCCCTCGCTGGACATCAGGGGGTGAGCGATGATCCGGAGATCGACGAGGAGCCCGGCAAGATCCCGCACGAGGTGCGTGACGGCGAGCTCGCCTTCCAGGGCAACCGGCGTCATGGCCGCTACTACGGGACCGCGGACGCAACGCCTCTCTATCTGATCCTGTTCTCCGAATACCTCGCTCGAACCAAAGACTCGGCACTCGCCGAGCAACTCTGGCCGTCTGCTGAGGCGGCGTTGAACTGGATCGACGCCTATGGGGACCTGGACGGCGACGGCTTTGTTGAGTATCAGCGTCGAGCGTTCAACGGCCTCGATAACCAGGGTTGGAAGGACTCGTGGGACTCGATCGCCTTCGCCGACGGCCGCCTTGCCCAAGGCCCAATCGCACTATGCGAGGTCCAGGCCTACGTCTACGACGCCAAGCTGAGAATGAGCGCGCTCTACGAGCAGCGCGGCGAGCTTGAGCGGGCTGCACAACTCCGTGCCGCGGCGGAGCAGCTTCGGCAACGATTTGATGCTGCCTTCTGGATGCCGGAGCAGGGCACCTACGCCCTGGCGTTGGACGGACTGAAGCAGCAGGTCGACGCGGTCGCTTCCAACGCCGGTCACTGCCTCTGGAGCGGCATCGCACTGCCGGACCGCGCCGCACGGGTTGTCGAGCGATTGAGCCGGCCCGATTCATTCTCGGGCTGGGGGCTGCGTACGCTTGCGACGGGCATGGCGCGCTACAACCCGATCGGCTACCACAACGGCACCGTCTGGCCGCACGACACGGTGATAGCGGCCGAGGGCTTCCTGCGCTACGGACATGCAGCGGCAGCTCGGCGCCTGCTCGTTGCGCTCGTCGAAGCAGCGGTCCAGATGCCGCAGCACCGGCTGCCGGAGCTCTTCGCAGGCTCGCCCAGGCGCCCGGACGAAGCGCCGCTTACCTACCCGGACGCAAACGTGCCGCAGGCCTGGGCGGCGTCTGCGACAACGCGTGCGTGCGAGCTCCTTGGCCGGATGAGCGCGCTTCGGCCCCGCTGACTTAATGTAGTAACAAGCACCGACTTCGGCCTTCGTCGCAGCGACTCCCAAGCCGCGCTCCTCACACATGTCACAGGTAGCGTGAGTGCAGACGACGTTCGCTATTTCCTTGAGTTAGGCCGGGATAGAAAATAGACGCCAGCCCGCTAGGCTGCTGCTGCGCTGCTGATCGCGCCGGCCGAGGCTGGGCGTGCATTACCTCGCCAGACTTGTTACTATATGACGGGATAGATGATATTATATTAGCGATCAGAGGGGGCACCATGCATGCACCGATAAAGGGCAGGAGATGGGTGGTCGCGACGCTCGCCACCCTGGCCGTGCTTGTGCTGGCCAGCGGCACGATCGGCAACATCAAGCCGTTCCAGCCAGCGCCTGTGTCCGCCGACGCGGAAACGGCACTTCTCGGTACGATCACGGCAACCGTGGTCCCCGTCGACCCGAGCAACCCGAACGGTCCCACCGTCGTCTACCTTCGCGGTCAGTGGAACTGGTATACACACACAACCGACTGCAACTTCGACCGGGCCGGCGCGGGCGTCGGCCTAATCTGGAACGACTCCACAGAGCCCGGCTACACGGTTACAAATGGCACGGTCTCGGCGGATGTGGGAGTGGCGACGCTCCGTGCGGGAGACACGGCAAACACAATCGATAAGATGGTCCACCCTGCCGACCTCGGCAACGTGCCCGAGGGATATCCGGGTAACGCCTTTTTCGGCCAGACTTTTAACGACCCGGCGGCCAACCCCAACAATTACGGCTCCTGGAGAGGCGGCTGCGGGCGTGAGGCCCTCACGTCAACGGCTTCGCCGTGTACGACCCCGAACACCGGCTACACAAACTATGGCTGCCAATCACCCACCGCCGAGTCCACCGGCCAGAGCTGCGGCGACGGGACGGTCAATTGCAACGGGCATCCGTGGGGATCCTGGGGCTACACGAAGAATGCACCGTGCAGTGTGGGTGGTAACGCCGCCACGTGCACCGGCTACTCCCACACGTACGCGAAAGCTTCGGATGTTACGAAGGTTTGCGTGAATATCTACGACGTCTACAATGGGGGAGGCGGCTTTGTTCCGGCCAGCGCGGCCCAGATCGATGTTACCCAGAACACCGACAACTCGATTCAGGCAAACTCTTTCAACCCGGCGCAGGGCGCCAACTGCATCACATTCGCCGCCATTCCGACGGTCACCACGGCTCTAACGCCAGGCGGCCCGGTCTCGATTGGCACTCCCATCAGCGACCAGGCCACCCTCCACGGCGCCACGCCGACCGCGGGCGGCACGATTAGCTACAGGGTCTACACCAGCGCGGCCGCTTGCACCGCCGACACCGGCGGCATCGGCGGCACCGATGAGACCCCAACTCCCAATACCGTCTCCGCCGACGCCGCCCCAGGCTCCAAGTCGTTTACGCCCGCCACCGCGGGCACCTACTGGTGGCTGGCGACCTACTCCGGCGACAGCAACAACACCGGACCGGTCAACAGCGGCTGCGCCGCCGAGCCGATCACTGTGAGTAAGGCCTCGCCGAGGGTTGTGACGACGGCCTCGGCCGGCGGCGCCGTTGGCACGGCTGTGACCGACAGCGCCACCATCTCCGCCGGCAGCAGCCCCACCGGCAATCTTGTCTTCACGCTCTACGGGCCGGCGGCCACTGCCACCTGCACGACCGCCGTCTACACGAGCACCTCGGTTGCGGTGACCGGCAACGGCACCTACGGCTCTCCCGCCGCCGGCTTCGCCCCGACCGCCGCCGGCACCTACTACTGGATTGCCGCCTTCACCGACACTGACGGCATTAACAACAACGCCACTACCGCCTGCGGCGACAGCGGCGAGTCCGTCACGATCGGCAAGGCCTCGCCGAGGGTTGTGACGACGGCCTCGGCCGGCGGCGCCGTTGGCACGGCTGTGACCGACAGCGCCACCATCTCCGCCGGCAGCAGCCCCACCGGCAATCTCGTCTTCACGCTCTACGGGCCGGCGGCCACTGCCACCTGCACGACCGCCGTCTACACGAGCACCTCGGTTGCGGTGACCGGCAACGGCACCTACGGCTCTCCCGCCGCCGGCTTCGCCCCGACCGCCGCCGGCACCTACTACTGGATCGCCGCCTTCACCGACACTGACGGCAATAACAACAACGCCACTACCGCCTGCGGCGACAGCGGCGAGTCCGTCACGGTCAACGTCGACGCGGCGATCACGCTCACGCCGGGGACCGCGACCAACATCACTGGTAACCCCCACACGTTGACGGCAACAGTGACGCTCAGCGACGGCTCTCCCGTCTCGGGCGCACCGGTCACCTTCTCCTATGTAGGCAGCACGAACGCAACGCCGGCCTCGCCGACCGGCTGCACCACGACCGCGGCCGGAACCTGCACGACGACGATCAACGACACGGTCGCGCAAACGGTGACCGTCCGTGCAAGCTCGACCTTCAACGTGCCCGGCCTTGGCACGGTCACCCGGTCGACCGGCGCGTCAACCGACAGCCACGGCGATGGCATCGACGCCCAAAAGACCTACTTCAGTCTCACGACCGCACCCCAGGCCCAGTTGACCGACCAGCTCAGCTGCAGTGACAGTGGCTGTACCAGTGGGGATTACGTCTTCTACACCATGTTCACGAACAGCAGTTGCACGGGGACAGGTACGAGCCTGACACCGGTGAGCAACCAGATCACCACCAGCACGCCGGCGTCCAACCCCGACACCTTCAACTCCAGCACTTCCGGCACCACGCACTACTACATGGCATCGCTTTCCCACACCAACGACATCACCAAGGCCTATTTCAACAGCCCGTGCGCGGCCGAGCAGGCCACGCTGCTCGGGCAGTAGACCACCAGCAGGGATGGAGGCATAACGTTGTTTCATTCACTTTTTAGGCACAGGCGATGGGTGGCAACGACACTGGCCGCGGTGGCCGTGCTCATGCTGGCGCTGGGGGCTGTGACCAACGTCCCGCCCATGCAGCCCACGACCCTGTTCGCGGCCAGTGTCGATAGCTGCGGATACACGACCACGAACACCTCGACCTTCGTGCGGGGGGCAGACGCCTTCAACGAGTCCGGGAATATCCCAACGGATGGTATGAAGGTAGATGCCAACGGAATCATCCGCGTCTTCGCCTCCGACGAGACCGGCCTGCTCCTTGGGGCGAACCACGCCGCCGCCAACCCTGACCTCGACAGCGACGACCCCACAGTGAACGCCAGCACCCCGGTCTCCGGCCACACCAGTGCTGACGTGAAGAGCCCAACGCTCAGCGTCGGCGACCGTGAGCTCGTCGACCTGGCGACGGGCGGCGGCCGCCCGTTCCACCCCAGCCTCTACCTCACCGACCTTGGGACCGGTCCCTTCGTGGCCAACGTCGCCAAGCCGGGCGACTGGCAGGCCCTGGGTGGCGGCGGACCGCTCCAGACCGCGCCCTACAGCTCGACGGGCCAGCTCAACCCCGGCGCCAACACCCCCAACCGCGCAACCGGTGAGTGGGCGATCGCCAAGGTGGTCACAACGACGACGACGTCGGACGTCGAGAGCTCGTCCACCAGTCCCACGATGACCAACCCCACGACCAAGAACAGCTGGGCTGATATCATCTCGATTCCTGGGGTCGGCGGCACGGCGCCGACGAGCACCACCGGCGAGAACTACAAGGTCCAGTTCCAGTGGGATTCCACCCGGACAGCCGACCCCCTCCAGGCGTGGGATCCCAGCGCCAATGGCGGCTCCGGAGGGCTTGGCCCGTTGCAGACGGGACACACCTACAAGGCGCAGGTCATCCTCCACGACGGCGACCACGGCTCCGACCAGAGCGAAGCCTGCGCCCTCCTCGCCATTCCCGTCATCCCGACCACAAAGCTTCACGGCCAGGTGACCGACAAGGTCAGCTGCGGCGGTAGCTGCCCGAACGGGGACTACGTCTTCTACACCATGTTCACAGATAGCAGTTGCGCGGGTACGGGCGCGAGCCTGACGCCGGCGAGCAATCAGATCGGCACAACTGTTCCCGACTCCCAGGCCGACAGCTTCTTCTCGAGCACCGGCGCCGGGACTACGCATTACTACGTTGTGTCGGTCTCACATACCAATGACATCACAGCGGCCTATTACACCAGCCCCTGCACCGCCGAGCGGGCGACGCTAATCGGCCAGTAGAAAGGCGGGATGGCTGGTGAAAAGCCGGCCATCCCACCGGTTTCACTAACGCTCTGTCACCTAACGCTACCGCTTGGGCCGTGGTGAATTGTTCCGACGACTGGCCGCACGACGCGGTGACAGCGGCCGAGGGCTTCCTGCGCTACGGACATGTCGCGGCTGCCCGACGAAGCGCTGCTTATCTACCCGGACGCAAACGTGCCTCAGGCCTGGGCCGCCTCTGCGACAGCGCGTGCGTGTGAGCTCCTCGGCCGGATAAGCGCGCTTCGGCAACCACCTCTTCCACCTCGCCCGCTATCACAGAGTGCACCCAACTTCATTCGGTGTCGCGCGGCAATCGATCACCTTTCATGCCATAGCTTGACTCCTCCTTCAGGTTTCACTCGGACTCAATGGTCGTCGCGACGCCTTTCTCCGCTGACTTGGCGTAGTTACTGGCGCCATACCAATCGACGACTACAACTGGGAAAAGAAAGGGAAATGGTAGTGTTGCGATGGGTGAAATTTTAAGGACAGGAGGGCAGGGTCATGAATGAAACCTTCTCAGCGCCGAGACGGTTTGGCTCCCGTTGGAGCCGACGCGCATTTCTTCACGCCGCGACATTTAGCGGCGCGGCTTCCGCGGTCCTCCTCGCAGCCTGCGGCGGCAGGACACCGAAGCGCGCGGGTACGGCGCAATCTGCAGGTCAACGCTCGGCGGCGATCAAGCACGGCGGCACCCTGACGACCTTTGGGACGAATTCCCCGCCCGATGGCATGGAAACGCAGGGCGTACGTGGCAACGCCGCTCCGACCCAGCCTTATTTCGCATTGATCCACAGCGAACTTATGCGTCTGAAGGTGGGCGGGCAATACAAGTTCACCGATCGGGCCATGGAGGGCGCCCTCGCCACGAACTGGGAGCAGCCGGACAACCAAACCTTCGTCTTCCGTCTTCGGCCAGGCGTCAAGTTCCACAACAAGCCGCCGGTTAACGGTCGCGAGGTGAATTCGGCCGACGTCAAGTTCACATTCGAGCGATTCTTCGGCGGCCCGTTTCCCTACCTGAGTTTCTACTCCAGCATTGCCAGCGTCGAGGCGCCGGACCCGCAGACCGTCGTCTTCAAGATGAAGGCGCCCGATGCAACGTTCCTCACTCACCTGTCGGTGGGCTTTGCCTGGATTCTGGCCAGGGAAGCGGGCAAGCCCGACCCGAAGGGGATCGGCGGGCTGAACTACGCCGATGGTTCGGCAGCGATTGGAACGGGACCCTTCATGTTGGACCAGTACGCGCCGGAGTCGAAGCTCACCTTCGTTCGCAATCCGCAGTACTGGGAGACAGGGCTACCATATCTGGACCGCATCGAGTCTCAGATTCTCGTCGATCCGGCCCCTCAGGCCGCGGCGCTGCAAACCGGCCAGGCGATGGTCGGAACGCTTCCGACAGACAGTGCGCTGGACTTTAAGGGGAGGAATCCGAAGCTCAATTTCTTCCAGGAATTGGGCATCTCCAACTGGCACGTGTCGATGCGAACCGACCAGGCCCCGTTCAGCGATATTCGCGTTCGGCGCGCTCTGGCCATGGCCTGGGACCAGGATGAAGTCAAGAAAATCTGGGGGATCCCAGCCGACTCGCCCAGCAGCTTCGGCTCACTCATGGCCGTGGCCGGCCCTGCCTACCTCCCGCTGGATCAGCTCGGCGACAACGCCCAGTGGTGGAGGCAGGATCTCGCCGGGGCGAAGCAGCTGCTTGCGGCCGCCGGCTACCCCAACGGCTTCGCGGTGGACTACAACGACGACACCACTATCGCGCACACGACGGGTCGGCGAGCAGATGGTCGCCAACATGGCGAAGATCGGCATCAAACTGATGATCAAGCGGCCGGAACACGCAGTGTTCTCGGCCACTACCGGACGTGGCGATTACTCCGGCATGGGCGTGTCTCAGACCCAGCTCTACGATCCGGATGACTTCTTCAGCGCCGACCTCCTGCCGGGCAGCGCTCGCAACGTCAGCCACGTCAATGATCCGACGGCGAGCGACCTTGTAGCCAAGCAACGAACGGAGCTGGATCCCAACAAGCGGCTGGATATCATCCACCAGCTGGTGAAGTATCTCGCGGGCGAGGTCCATGTGCTTACCTACCCGCAACTCTTCGCGACGACCGCGGTCCAACCATTCGTCAAAAACTATTCTGCGCGGCTGGGCTACCAGCCGGCCCTCATGGTCACCTGGTTGGACCGATAGGAGTAGCCGCATGCTGACCAAGGAACACAACGAACTGCTCACGCGCACCGGCCCCGGCACACCCATGGGCGAGCTCTTCCGCCGCTTCTGGCTCCCCGTCCTCCTCTCGGAGGAGCTCCCTGCCCCTGATTGCACCCCCGTCCGCTTCCGCATTCTTTCCGAGGACCTCGTCGGCTTCAAGGACTCCGGCAGCCGCGCCGGCATCCTGGAAGCCTACTGCCCGCATCGAGGCGCCCCGCTGTTCTTCGGCCGCAACGAGGAGAACGGCCTGCGCTGCGTCTACCACGGCTGGAAGTTCGATGCCGCTGGAAGCTGCGTCGATCTGCCAAACGCAATCGAGGGAGACAGCTTCAAAGACAAGGTCGAGATCATCTCGTATCCGGCGGTGGATACAGGCGGCTTCATCTGGGCCTACATGGGCCCGCGCGAGGTCATGCCGCCGCTGCCCCAGTTCGAGTTCATGGATCTGCCCGAGACTCACCGCGGCACCTGGAAGATCGTCAGCGATTGCAATTACTTCCAGTCCCTCGAAGGTGCCATCGATAGCACGCACGGAGCCTTCCTGCACAGCACACCTGACCCAACCCGCAGTCCGAGGGCAAAGATCGGGCTGAACGTCGCGGAGAACCTGAATCCGCGCTCGATACCACAGTACGTTCATGTTGAGGACACGGAGTACGGCGTGCTGGGCGTCGTCGAACGTCAGCGGGCGAACGGGGACACCTGGGTGCGGGTCAGCCAGCTGGTTCTGCCAACATTCGTGCCGGGCACCGGAGGCCAGGGGCGTCCGAACCTGGGCTATCTCCGCACTCGTATCCCTATCGATGACGCGACCAGCGCCGTTTTCCGCATCTGGTGGGATGCCAAGAATCCTATGACCGCGGAATACCGTAACGAGCTCAACAACGGCGATTTCCTGGTGCCGGAGATGGAGCCCGGCAGGTTCCGGCCGAAAGCCAACAAGGACAACAACTATCTGATCGATCGCGTCGCGCAGAAGAACTTCACCTTCACGGGCATCTCGTCCTTCCCGCTCCAGGACGTCGCCGTGATCGAGGACCAGCGTGGACCGGTGATGGATCGCACCAGGGAGCGGCTGACGAGCGCCGACGCGATGATTATTAGGGTCCGAGACCGTCTGCTGCGGGCGGCGCGGGACCTGCTGGAAGGGACGGAGCCGTCTCTGCCCCACAAGCCGGAGCTCTTCAGAGCCGCAATGCCCCAGACGGTAGTGAAGGCAGGAGAGGCCGTGGAGCCTGTGGTCCAACGTCTACGAGAGGCGGCCGTCGTCTGAAGCTGCCACAGCACCGAGCCATATGGGAGGGATTATGACAACCAGCGCCGAGCCGCGGTATCGATGGGGACGGATCTATCCCAGGGGTGTGGGCGGAAGCGACGACCCGCGAAGGCAGCGGCTGGTGCCGCCCGACATCGCGATGGTCGGCGTCGGCCTCGGCTTGCCGGAGTACACCAAGGATGGTGTGGAGGAGGCAATCGAGCGCTACTGGAGTTGCGTCGATGCGCTCATCGAGCAGAAGGCCGACAGCATCGAGCTTGAGGGCCTGCCGATCTCCGCCCAGTTGGGACGCAAGCGCTGCCTGGAGCTGATCGCGGAGACGCGCAGGCGGAAGGGCGTATCGGCCGATACCGCGGGCGAGGTCGTCGCGGCCGCGATTCATCACCTGGGGGTGCGGAGCATCACCATCGGCAGTCGCTGGGCCGATGAGTTGAACCAGGCGCTGACGCAGTACATGGAAGACGCTGGAATTCGTGTGCTGCACTGCACGACCGCGGGACAATGGGCGGCCGACGCGGCCGCGATGAGCGTCGAGGAGGGCATCAAGCTCTCAGTACAGCTTGGCAGAGAGGCGATCCGCAAGGCGCCTGAGGCGGAGGGCGTGCTGCTGCCGGGCGGGGCCTGGATCAGCCTGCCGGCCGTGCCCATCCTGGAAGAGGAGTGCGGCAAACCGCTGTTCACAAACGAGATCTGCCGGACCTGGCGCCTGATCCACGCAGGCGTTGCCCCGCCCATCGAGGGCTGGGGGCGGCTGCTGGCGACGCCCTAATTATCCCGCGCCGTCGGAATACGCCGGTAGCTGGAAGTCCTCGTAGCTCAGATTGACCTTGGGATAGGCGATCGGGCTCTGGGTCAGGCCGAGTTGGATGCAGGTCTCCGCGAAGCGGATAGCGACAGTCTTGGTGTTCATCACCGGCACTCCGACCCTGCTCTCGAGGACTTTGGGGTCGACCACGTAGGGTACAAGCGCACCACCCAGTGGGATGATCATCTCCGGCCGAACGTCCCGCACCATGCCCTGCATAACCTCGACGAGCTTGTCCTCCAGCTCCTGCGCATCGCGCATGTTGCCCGGGTACAGGCCGACGGGGCGAATCGCTTGGATGAAGTGCTCCATACCGTAAGAGCGCACGATCTTCGACGTTTCGGCCACATGCGACTCGAAGGGAACCGCCAGCGCCAGCCTCCCCGCCAGGATCGCTGCGTGATGCAGTGCTACCCGCTGCACGCCAATGACGGGGATGCTCACGGCGTAACGGGCGGCCTCAACGCCGGGATCGAACGTGTTGCTCTGAATGACCGCGTCGTAGCCCTCGTGCTCAGCCCAGACGACCTTGCGAATGAACTCAGTGGTTGAGAGTTGATTGTGCAGGCCAGGCAGAGCGTTTTCGCCACGGATCTTGACCAAGGCGCGGGCGCCAACGTAATCATCCGGCGCCCCAAAGTTAATCTCCGTACCTGGCGCAGCGTAGCTCCGGATCAAGTCGTGGGAGTGATTCGGCCGGCCGCTGACCGCCGGGTCCTCAGGATTGGGGCTGATCCAAAAAATGCGCACTGCGAACAACCTCCGCGATAGGATTCGAACGCTCAGGACGGATCTCCCACCTGGCACGGGGCTAGCTGGGCGGGCGGTCCCGAGTTACCATTTCGTGCACCGCCTGCGTCAGCCGGTGGACTTCTTCCGTTAGGCGCGTGTTCTCGACCAGCAGCTGCGTCTGAGTCGCGGCGAGATTCTCGCGGTGCTTGGCGTCGGCTTCCGAGAATGCCTTGTCCCGTTCCGCTTGGCGTGTCTGGGCGAGCAGGATAAGCGGCGCCGCGTATGCCGCCTGCAGCGAGAACCCCAGATTGAGCAGGATGAACGGGTACGGATCGAAGTGAAACAGCTGGTAGGCATTGAACGCAATCCAGACCACGACGAGGGCAGACTGGCTGATGAGGTACTGGGGCGTGCCGAAGAAGCGGGCAACCTTCTCCGCGACCGCGCCGAAACCGCCACTGCCGAACGCGCCTCCATGTTCCCGATGCGCTGCGAGTTGAAGCTCGGTTGTCATCCGTTCCTCCTCTTGTGCCGGCGTTCAGTCATTGCTGATGATAGGCCCCGGCAGGCTTACGAGTCTTGGCGCTCCAGCCGGCTGCCGATTAAGTGTTCGCGCGGGCTCGAGTGGGGCGGCATCGATCGATGCGGCGAAAGGTGGGAGACGGGGATGGTCCCGAATCTGTGTCACAAGAGGCCTGCAACGAGCGAACCCCCGGCGGCTCAGCCATGGACTACCGTTAGCAGCCTTGTCTGGTACGCCTGGATCCTGGATACTGCGGCGGCCCTGCCCACGACCGCCATTGTGAGCCACGCCTATGGGCGGCGGCGCGCCGGCCGCTACCTGGCCGGTCTGGGCGCGGCGGCGCTCATCCGGCATGTCTTTTTGCGCTGGTTGGCCAAACGGACCACGCCCGAGGCTGTTTCGATGGGTGACCCACTCAGTCTCGCTCGCCTCACCTGCGGGAACGTGATTGCTGGGCTGGTAGTCAGTGATGTGCGGGATCGCCTCGGCCCTGCCGGACTGCTCGCCTGGAGCCTGGGGCTGTTCGGCGCGACGGCTCTCGATTGGCTGGACGGGCCGCTCGCACGACGTACTGGGGCGACCCGACATGGAGCCGTCCTGGACATCGAGGCTGACTCCTGGCTGACCCTCTGGTCGGCAGTTGCCGCTGCATCCTGGGGGGAACTACCGCGTTGGGTCATCGTGCCACCACTGCTGCGCTACCTGCATCCTCTGCTCGACCTACGTGACGGCATGCTACCCAGCGGTGGTGGGCCGCTCTGGAGCCGAGTCACGGGGATAGGTCAGGGAGGGCTGATGCTTGCTGCCTTGGCACCCTTCCGCAGGCGCCCACGACGGTTGGTCCTCACTGGTTTGGCAGGCGTGATCAGCGGCAGCCAAACCACAACGCTCCTGCTGCTGCTCAGGCAACGAGCTCACCGCTAAGACGCTGATCTCTGGGTGGGATCAGATCAATGCTCAAGGCCTTCGGCCGAGGCGCAGATCGGGCAATGCCAAGGCTGCGCTGAGAACGCGTTGGTGCTCAGAGCCAGTCGAAGCTCTCGATTGTTCATGTGATGCGTCGATGGCACACCTATCGGTTCGGAGGTGGGATGGCTGTCACAGATCCAGAATCGATGTCGATGGTCAGTCGTTCGGGCTGAATATTTGACGGACCTCGCACTCGCCCACCCATTCGGGCCAGTGCGCCGTGTGAAGGTCGAGGAACTCCTTCGCTGCCTCGATGGCTTCTTCCCTCGAATTGAGCTCCATGATGGCATAGCCGCCGACCAGTTCCTTGGTCTCGGCGAACGGCCCATCAACGACGGTATAGCGTCCACCCGAGAGCCGAACGCGCGTGCTCATGGCGGAGGGGGCGAGTCCTCCCGTGTCGATCAGGACGCCCGCTTTCATGGACTTCTCAATAAGCTCACCCATGGCCTCCATGAGCGCCTGTGGAGGAGTCCCTTGGTTCTCCGCCCCCTTCACCAACGACATAAATCGCATAGCAATTTCTCCCTCTTGTTCGATTTGGATTTCGGATCTCGGCCCTCCGCCTGGGTCCATATGCACGTCGAACAACGAGCGCCAATTTCGACAGCGCTGCACATCGAATGAGTCGCGGGACTATAGTCGAATCGCATTCCTCTTCGCAGAATGGAGGCCCGCCATGACGCTGCTCCTGAACAACGACGACGTCAAGAGCGTCCTCACCATGCCGATGGTGATGGAGGCGCTCGAGGATGCCTACCGGCAGACCGCCGCAGGCGATGCCATTTGCCGGCCTCGTATTGACCTCTGTCTTCCCAACGGCGATGGCGACCACGTCTACCAATGGGGGACGATGGAGGGCGGGTCGAGTCTTTCGGGCTACTTCGCCATCCGGATCAAGTCGGATGTGGTCTACGAGCAAGAGTACGGCGGCGTCCGCACTCAGGAGAAGTACTGTCTGCGGCCGGGCCTCTTCTGCGGGTTGATCCTGCTCACGAGCGTGCTGACGGGCGAGCCCCTTGCGATCCTCAACGATGGCGAGCTCCAGCATCTGCGGGTTGGCGCCGACTCGGGAATCGGCGTCAAGCTCATGGCCCGCGAGTCTGCGGAAGTTGTCGGCATGCTGGGATCCGGCGGCATGGCGCGCAGCCACATTCCTGCCTTCTTGGCGGCGCGGCCGTCGATTCGCAGGGTCCAGGTCTACAGCCCCACGCGCGAGCATCGCGAGGCCTACGCCCGCGAGATAGCGGCGCAGTACGAGTTGGAGGCAGTTGCAGTTGACGATCCACGAGAGGCCTTCCGCGGTGCAGACATCGTGGCCGGCTGCACCGACTCAGCCATTCCGCTTCCGATAGCGGAATGGCTGGAGCCCGGGGCGCACGTCGTCTCGGTCGGTGGCCGCCCGGACGACGCGACCTTCGACCGAATCGATGTCTGGCTCCGTCTCGGCACAGCCCCTGCGCCGGTCACGCTGCCTGAATGGGGCACGCCTGCTGAGTCTGTCGCATACGCGGCGCAGCCGGACAACCCCATCTGGGCCTCGCACAAGATGATGCGGCACGGTGGTGCAGGCTCACGCGCTCGCGATGCCCGCGCCCGCGTGGTCTCGCTGGAGGACCTGCTGTCGGGCAGGTCGGCAGGCCGCACCTCCGGCCACGAGATTACCTTCTCCGAGCGGGGTAATCTGCAGGGAGCGCAATTCTGGGCGGTCGCCGGGAAAGTTTACGAGGCAGCCAGGCAACGCGGCCTCGGCCACGAGCTGCCCACCGAGTGGTTCCTGCAGGACATCCGCGACTGAGTCGTTTGTGGAGGTGTCGATGGCGTTTGTCCTAACAGACTGGCTCCAGGTTGCGACCGGCGTGGGAGCGCTGCTTAGCGGGTTCGGCCTGATTGGCACCATGGCGACGGTGCTTATCCTGGTGCGTCAAACACGGGCCGTGCAACAGGCCAGTGTGACGGCCGCCTACCAAAGCATTATCAGCACGAGTAGCACCTTCAATGCCGTACTTGTCGAGCACCCCGAGATCTACTTCGGCCTCACGGACCCTGAGCTGAAGGACGAGCATTGGGACTTTAACGAGCAAATGCGCCTGCGTCCGCAGGTCGCGATCATCGCCACCCAGCAGCTTGATTACCTTGAATTGGTGCTCATCACCATGAGGGCCTTCCCCCGCCGATTGCAAGCGGAGTGGCAGGATTACATCCGCGGAATATTGGAGCGTACGCCCTATATGCGGCGCGCCTTATTGGATGATGATTGGTACACGGCAGAATTGCGCGCCCTCGTATCGGCCTCCTGATCTGCGGCCGCAGTCTATGTCCACGCGTTGGCCGGCGCTTCTTTGCCCCCTAGTGTCGCGTATTTCCGCACAGACCAGCCCTATTCAGTGGCGCAATATCTGATACGATACGCATACTATTTTTAAGTTCATCGGAGGTCGTGATGGTCACCATCCTGCGGGCACGAGCGGATCGCTCGATAAGTTCGTTCATCGACCCTGAAAAAGGCACGATCAGCCGGGAGCTTTACGTGAACCCGGACATCTTTGAGCAGGAGATGGAGCAGATCTTTCAGCGCTGCTGGCTGTTCCTGGGCCACGAGAGCCAGCTCCCGAATCCCGGTGACTTCATCGTCAGCCGCATGGGAACCGAAGAGGTAATCGTCGTCCGGGACCGCAAGGACAACAAGATCCGCGCCTTCCTGAACTCGTGTCGTCACCGCGGCATGAAGGTGTGCCGCTACGACCAGGGCAACAGCCTGGTCTTCACGTGCCCCTTCCACGCTTGGACGTATGACACAACGGGCAAATTGGTGGGCCAGGGCTTCGGGAACCACCCGGAGGCCTACACCGACACCCGCCCGGGAGCGGAATGGGGCCTCGCTGAGGTGGCCCAACTCAAGAACTTCTACGGCTCGCTCTGGGCCACGTGGGACCGCAAGGCGCCGTCATTCGAGGAGTACCTGGGCCCGTTCGCGGAGAGCCTGCGCCACTGCCTGCAGTCGAGCGACGGTGAGGACGGCGGTCTGGAGATGTTCACCCCGTTCCAACGCCATCGTCTGCCAACGAATTGGAAAGTCCCCGGTTTCACCTCGGTCACGGACCTGACGCACACAGCCATGACCCACCGGTCCGCTATCGCGGCCGGACTGCACGAGGACCGAGGCGAGGGCAAAGAGAGGCCGAGCAAACCCTTCCCCCAGGAGAAGTACGCCATCGGCGACCATAATCTCGGTCACGGCGGGATGTGCACGTTCTACAACCAGCCAGGCGTGCCCGAGTATACCAACGAGTGGTTCGAGCCGGGTGTAGACGACTACTTCCGCGCCGCCACGGAACGCAAGGCCCAGGTGTACGCGAATCGGGTACTGGCGCCGCATGGCTGGGGTGGCGGGCACTTCGCCATCTTCCCCTGCGTCATGGTCGATAGCTGGCGACTGCGCTGGTATCACCCGCACGAGACGGGCATGACCGAGCGCTGGACGCTCTGCGGCGTGGACAAGACTGCACCCGCACATGTGAAGGATGCCCTGCGTCATTATGCCGAGCGGTTCAACGGACCGGTGGGCTTCTTTGAGTCCGACGATATGGAGAACTGGAACTACGTCTATCCCGCCAGCCAAGGCGCGCAGGCACGGAAGAACGACTACTTCTTCCGCAACGGGCTGGGGCACGGCAGGTATGACGACCGGCTTCCCGGCGTGGTCGTCAACGGCTCCTATACCGAAGAGGCGCACCGCGCCCGCTTCAGCCGCTGGCTCGCCTTCATGGAGGCCAACAGCTGGGACGACCTCTATCCGGTCAATAAGTCGAAGAACCACCGCATCTGGTAGGGAAAGGCCGTGGCTGAAACGAATCAGTACAACCTGACCGGGCAGGGCGGAATCGACGTGTGGAGGAACCTGCCGGAGGGAACGAAGATCACGCTTCTCAATGGGGCCGTGGGTGAGATCACTGCGAACCCTCGCGATGGTGGCTGGGTGCTGGTCAAGTTCGACGAGCATCCTGATCCATCCAAGAAGGGCCAGGAGGAGTACGTGATGTTCAACGAGGTCAAAGCGGCGGGGGACTAATCTCTCCGGGAGCGATGCGATGGTAAATCTCGCGAGCGTGGACAGCGCGACTCTGGAGCGCGTGGTATTGCAGCATGACGTCGACCAGTTCCTCTACAAAGAGGCGCGGCTGCTCGACGAGCGCCGGCTGGTGGAGTGGCTGGACCTCTTGGCCGACGAGCTTCATTACTGGATGCCCATGCGCCGCAACATCAAATTCGGCGATTGGGACATGGAGTTCACCAGTGCCGAGACCGAGATCAATTGGTTCGACGAAGGGAAGGACATCCTGGCCGGCCGGATCCGACAGATCGACACAGGCGTCCATTGGCCCGAAGAGCCGGTATCACGGTTCGAGCATTTAGTCAGCAATGTGGAAGTGGTGAGTGCCGAGGGCGACGATATCCGCGTCAACAGTAAGTTCCACTGCTACCAGAATCGCCTCCAGGACGAGGTGAACCAGTGGGTGGGAAGGCGAGAGGACCTATTGCGGCGGGATCCCGACACCAAGTTCAAGCTTGTGAAGCGGAAGATCATCCTCGCCCAGAACGTCATGCTCCCCAAGGTACTCAACACCTTCCTCTAGTGTCCACGTACTGACAGCAAAAGGACGTTGACACCGTGAGTGCAGGGCGCAGCGCCCTGCCGGGCAATGGGGGTGTCCAACAATCTTGAGCGGAAGCGGGTGTGCAGAGGGCGCAACACCTCTGCCGGGGGCATGGGGGTGTCCCCCAACTCCACTCAAACATCAAACATGAGCCGAGCAGCGCAAAGCGATGCGCAGCGGCGGATCGAAGTGGAGTGATAATTACAATGACTGCGCGAATCGAGTGGAGAACCAAGGGGAAGGGCGATGACGCCCTGCTGTTCGTGAGAGAGTACGGCGAGGCCGGCGACACGGTGTTGAAGACGTGGGACGCTGACCGTGGACGTATCACCGATTTCCTCAACGAGATGACGGGGCTGGATACGGCATCCGTCAATCTCGAGACCGACCGGCACCAGCGGGATCCCCAGCAGTGGGGCGAGCTCGTGCTTTCACGGGCGCAGCCTGACGGCGATGTTCTGGAGATCGACCCCGAGATCTACTGGGACAAGATCTACTACTGGTTCCGCTCTATCGGAATCGACCCGCATCCCGCCCGCCGTCGCTGAGCCGGCCGCCGTTCGAGTACCCTTGCGCACATTGCAAGAGACATTCGTGGCGCTGCTGCGCTGGACCCGCGGGACGCCTCACCGAACGTTCATCGTCTATCCAGCCCTCCTCCTTTGCTTTGAGGCTCTCAGCAAGCGCTCCATAGTTCCCCGGCGCCCCATGCTTGTGGTGCTCCTGCCCTGGGGATATCTGCAGTACTACCTCACTGGAAGGTATCGAGCGGAGCATCATGCAGGCTCCCGCGGAATGGCAGAGACTTCCGAACGATTGCTAACGGATGGCCCTTACGCTCTGAGCCGAAACCCGATGTATCTGGGGCACCTCATCTTTTTGCTCGGGCTGGCGCTGGGTTGGCGTTCTCGCCTCGGCTGGTTAATCCTGCTGCTGTGCCTACCCTGGTTCCACCAGCGGGTCCTCCGCGACGAGGAGCGTCTCAGCGCCAAATTCGGGGAATCGTACACCGCCTATCAGCGGCGCGTGCGTCGATGGGTTCCCTTCGTCCTCTAGGCGCTCAATCCTCCTTCGGGTATGCGCCTGACCTCCCGTTGAATCCAGTGGCAAAGGGAGCGCCGCCTCGCGGGGGCGGAGCTCACCTGAGTGCGTTGAGGAAGGCCACCGTCTGCGCAAACGTAACCCGCGAAGCATTTACGTAGTTGGCACGGTTAGCCGGGCCGAAGACGCGGGTTCCATCGTCGAGCGGGCGACAAGAGCTCATGCCCATGATGCAGCCCATCAGCCCAAAGCCGTGCCCGACTCCCGGGAAGAGGGTGAGCTGATACTGGTGGCCCGCCGTCTCCAGCTCGTCTGCGATTGTCTGCGAGAAGCCTGACGGCCAGAGCGAGTCGTCGAGGCCGTGCAGGAGCAGCACTGGGCCCCTGATCTGCTGGACTGGAATCTGGAGCAAGGTTCCGTACGCGGCAACACATTGGTCGTTCAGAGTCCAGGCGCAATCGGCAATCGGGTTCTTATTGCCAACCGCCCCCTCATAGTAGGGCGAGCCGTAGAGCGCGATCACGCTGCGAAGCTCCGGTCGGTTTGCGCCGACGATCAGAGCCAGCTCTGCCCCCCGCGAGAGGCCGAGGACGCTGACGTAGCTGCTGTCCACCTCCGGCAGGCCCTCCAGGTACTGCACCGCCGAAAAGACGTACTCGAGTGCGATGCGCTGTAACACGCTGGGGCGTCCGTCGCAGCCGAAATAGCAGAGCGACAGCGTCACGAATCCCTGCGCGGCCAGGTGTTCTGCCGTAGCCTGAAGTCCATTGGGGCCGCTCCTGACGTCGTATCCCTCGGAGCCGTGCAGCAGCAGCACGGCAGGCAGTGGCCCTGCTACCTGCGTTGGCTCGAAGACCGTGCCGATAACGGGTGAGTTAATCGTCTGGCTGCGCACCGCGCCTTGCCCCTCGACCGCGCCCATGTTGTCAACGACGCCTGCGTCGCCCGCCGCAGCGCCGGCTGGCAGCGACATGAATCCAGCAGAGGCAATAACGACTGCGCCGCCCGGCTGCGGCGCAGGGACATACGTGGATGGACTGCTGCAGCGGCTGAGGGTGGCTGTCACCGAGGAGCCGTTCGGCGCCGTGCGTTGGCCAACGATTGCGCTGCCGTCATCGGAGATAGTGAAGGTGAATGTCGCCGCGGCTGCGCCCTGCGCGGCCCAGGTGATCGTATGACCACTAATCTTCCCCGCAAAGGTGGCGAATGCGGCAGCCGGCGCGCCCGACTGCATGGGATAGGCGTAGATTCCGTTCGCGGCCACAGGGTCGACCGAGTTAAAGGCCAGGCGTGAGGCGAAGCCACCCCAATAGCCCTCCCACACGCCGAGAAAGCCAGCAAGCGCTGGGTCAAGCGCCAGATCAGGCGCGGCGACGGCGACGCGTCCCGGCCACGGGGTCTGGATCGCACAGGTAGGGCCGCCGGGGAGCTGCCATACCTGCGACCTGACAGGCGTGCCGGAAGCCGAGGGGACTCCACCAATTCCTGCGCTCGCACCTCGGGCTTGCGGATTGCCAGCGGGCGCGGCCAGCAGCCCCATCCCAATCAGCACGGCCGCTATGAGTGAGCGTGACATTCGCATCGTCGGAACCTCCGGGCCGCCGGATGCGGCGCACCGTGATTCTTGCACGATCGTTTGGCGGAGGTTGTGTTTCACTGTCCTCATCAGGTTCAACGGTCACAGAACCGCGATTCTTGATCTCGATACTGACTGGAGAGTATAAGTTAGGTGACCGAATATATGGGGGGTGACTCATGCGACGGCGCTTTCTGCTCGTGGCAACGCTGATATTCGTAATCTTTTCGAGCGCGCCCCAATCGGGGCGTCTCGCCGCACAAGCTCCCCCTCCAGCTTCGCGGCTAACGCCCGTCACCGCGCCGTCCGGTACCGAGGGCCTGGGTGCGACTTGGTACACGGTGCCGGCCCCGAACGGGCGGCTCATTCTCACTGCCGTGTTCGATCCCCGCCCAGATCCGACGCTGCCCAGTCCCGCTATCGTGCTGCTACATGGCAGCCACGGCTTCGCACAGGAGTACGTCACACTGGCTCAGCAACTTGCCCAGCAGACCGGTTATGTTACCGCCGCTGGTTGCTGGTTCGGCGGCGCGCACCAAGACGCGAGCGACATTACCCCGATCGCGTGCCCTCAGGGTCCGGACTTCGTGGGATCGACAGCCGCGGCGTGGCCGGTCGTCGACGCGCTCGACACCGCCGTAAGCACCTACGCGGGAGGGTCGCCAATCATCCTGTTCGGGCACTCGCGAGGAGCGGAGGTCGCAGTGCAGATGGCATCCAATGGCTACAGCTTCCAAGCCGTGGTCTCTAACTCCGGCGTCTATGACGAGCCGTCCCGATTCGATCAACCGACGCCCTACAGCTCGATCGGTGGCCTGAAGGGATCGCTGCTGGTGCTACACGGGACCGCGGATCCCACGGTGCCCATCGCGGAGGCCGAGCGCTACCTCACGGGCGTTCAGCAGGTGCCGGGCACGGTTTCCCTGGCCGCGCATTGCTACACCGGCGGCGGTCATGACTCTGTGCTGCATCCAACGTCCGCAATTCACGCTGACGCGGTGCAGAGGATCGCTCAATTCGTCCTCGGGCAGTTGCCATACACGTCCGATTGCCCGCCACCGAGCTGATCCTGACGGCGAGGACCGCGGTTCGTTGGGAGCAAGCCCGCAACAGGCAGACAGCCGAAATCCCAGAAAGGAGGTACCCAATGCTGCCTACAAGGCGAGTACAGCTGGTGATCCGATGTTCTACCAGGTGGCTATTGAGCATCACGCTGCCGGCAGCGGTGCTGCTCACGTTTGCGTGCGCGATGCCTGTCCGACCGACCGAACGTGCGCCGTTCGCGGGTCAGGGGGAACGCCTCTCCACGATTTCTGGACAGCCGGCCCCGACTCCGGCTGTAACCAGCTCCCCACCCACGCCCCAGCGGGTTACCTTCCAGAATGGTGATCTCACATTGGTCGGCTACCTGTTTCATCCCGACGGGGCAGGACCCTTCCCTGCAATCATCTGGAACCATGGCAGCGAGCAGAATCCAACCATGGCGGAGTTCCAGAACGTCGCAAACATCTTCGTCCCGGCCGGATACGCTGTGCTCGCGCCGGAGCGACGCGGCCAGGGCGAATCGCAGGGCCAATACATCGGCGACGCCCAGAGACAAGCATTGCAACAAAGCGGCGCCGATGCGGAACAGCGGCTGGTCGTGCAACTTTTGTCAGGCGCACAATTGGACGATCAACTCGCGGGCTTGAGCTACCTGGAGAGCCTCCCCTATGTGGACCAGTCCCGACTCGCAGTGGTCGGATGTTCCTACGGGGGCATTGAGACACTATTCGCGGCGGAGAGAGGTGCGGGGTTCAAAGCGGCTGTAGCGCTCTCGCCGGCAGCCGAGTCGTGGGACGGCAACGCGTCACTGCGAGCCCGCCTCGTACAAGCGGCGGACAACGTCAATATCCCAATCTTTCTCATCCACCCTGAGAAGGACGTAAGCGTGGCGCCGGGCTACGCAATCGCGCAGGAGCTCCAAAAGGACGGCAAGCCCTATAAGTTCACGATCTACCCACCATTCGGGACCGATGTCCAAAATGGTCATTGTTTTGGTGGCGCCGACCGTATCTGGGGACGCGATGCCGTGCAATTCCTCAATCAGGTTCTGGGCGTAACGTCGCCTTAGCCCACGCGCCGGCGCTGAGCCGGCCGCCGTCGAATTCGCCGCCCGCACATTGACCCGGGCCAAAAGGTTGCCCGCGGCTGATCACTCGATCGAGATTTCAATTGACAGTCCTCTGCCGCCGCGACATGATCAGCGCGACCCGGCTGCCCAAGCGGATGCCTGCATGTCAACCAGGCGGGAACGCCTGCTCGATGGGGCCAAGACGCGGGCCGAGGTCCATCTTCAGGAGGCGCGTCATGAAGCTCGTTCTATTCAACGATTACCGGCCCGGAGTACTGAGAGGTGACGACGTCGTCGATGTGTCCGACGAGGTCCAGATCCGCCGCAACGGCCAGGAGACGATGGTCAACATCATCGAGAACTGGGACTCACTTAGGCCAAAGCTGGAGAGTAAGGTGGCACAGACAAGGGGTGTGCCGCTGTCAAGCGTCCAACTCCGAGCCCCAGTCCCGAAACCCGGCAAGATCATGTGCATGGCGGCCAACTACCGCGAGAACACCGACAAGCCGGCGCTGCCGATCGACGGCTTCCTGGTCTCGCCGGAGGCCGTGATGGACCCGGGCGGGACGACGGTCCTGCCGCCTTACGATTTCACCATCTGTCATCACGAGGCCGAACTTGTGGCGGTAATCGGCCGGAAGGGCAAGAACCTGAACCGCAGCGAAACCATGAACTACGTCTTCGGCTATACCGCCGGGGTGGATGTCTCCGCCCGTGGTCTCTGGGCGCGCCTCAGCAAGGCGTTCGACGGCTTCAAGCCGATTGGGCCATGCATCGTGACTGCCGACGAGATCGGAGACCCGCACAAGCTTCAGGTCCAACTCTCCGTCGATGGGCAGTTGCGGCAGGACTACAATACCGCCGACATTGGACATCCAGCGGCGGAATGCCTCGAATGGTGGACCTCGATTACGACGATTCTGCCGGGCGACCTTCTGTTCGTCGGCACGAATCATCAGCAGCTCGGGCCGCTTCAGGATGGCGAGACGGCCGAGATGGGAATCGAGAAGATCGGCAAGTTCCAGTTCCACATCGTCGATCCCAAGAAACGCTCATGGCCTAAGGGCATTGACGCCTCTGTTGGACAGACGGTCCGCAACCGGCTGACGGAGGCTGCCTCGCCGGGCTAATCACCGCCGGTGGCGCCGCCGCTGAGCTGGCCGAGTGCTCGGCTCTTCCACCGCAGAGGTAGCAGAGCCCGACTATAAGGTCCCTATTCAGCGGCACTTCTGGTTACTTTTCAGCTTGGCCCGTATGAGGCTCAACCGCATATCAATAATCGCGCCCAATGTCGTCTCTGGAATGGGTTTGTCGAGGGGAACGCGAATGGCGCCCTTGGACAAGCCATAGTCCTGCAACTGGTCTTGGAGGGTCTCGACCACTTCTCCGCTGTACGGGTAGATGCCGATGTGATCCTTGTGAGCATCAAACCCGAGAAACGGCTTCCCTTGGTACTTGAGGGTGGGCATGCCGTAGGAGATAGCTTCTTCGGCGTCCGGCACCCGCTGCTTGGCAAGAGTCCGAATGCGCTCGAGCTCTCTCCGTTTCGACGTCTCGATCTTCTCGAGATAGTCGTCAATGAGCGTCATGATCGGTGTCCTCCGTCAATCCTCATTGAGCCAGCTAACGTCCCACTTGTAGTCGGGGTCGGTGTAGCAGTCCGGTGGCATCTTTAACTTCAGGCCGCGCTTTCCTCCTCGAACATCTGACGGATCCTGGGCTCTTCCTTAGTAAATGGGCAGTCAGCTCACCTGGTAGAGCACGTTTGCGATCGCGGCCTCGTCCTCGAAAACATCGCTTACATCGATGATGCTTTCGATTGGGCCTGCGTCGTTCACGAAGACCGCGAAGGCGAGTTGCCTCCCACTCCTTGCGTCGATGTATCCGGCCAAGTTCTGAGCCTTTAATCCAGTCGCATCGATCGTCGTACCAGTTTTCGCATACACATGCCCTTTCGCCGGCAGCTCTACGCCCGAATGGGCAAGCGATCCATCCACGCCAAGGATCGGCAGCGCGGCGCGATAGGATTGCGCAACATCGGTCTTCGCCATCTGCATCAGCATCTGCACCACCGCCCGAGCTGTCGCCCGGCTGTCCGGCGAGCCGCTGCCATTGGTCGGGAACTCAAATGCATCCGCGCCAAGTCCCATCTGAGCGATGAGTGTCTGGCGCTCGACGGAAAGCGCTTCATCGACGGTTCGTTGTCCATTGGCGAGGCCAAACAGCATGAGACTCAGGTTTGCGCCCAAGTTGAGGCTCACCTTGAGGATCAATTTCGCGTACTCCGAATACGGCGCAGAGACGAATTGGGCAACCAGCGCGTCCGGTGAATAGGACTCTGAGTACAGTAAACTTCCCATTTGGTTGCTCGCCACCGTAGTGCTCGCAAGCGATATGCCGGCCCGTTCCAGCGACTCCATGAACGCGGTACGCGCGTAGTCCGCCGGGTTCTCAATTCGGAAGGTCTGAACCAACATCGAGCTGTTCGAGAGCGGAGCTCGATAGTCAGCCGGAATATCGCCATAAATGGTGCCCGCACAGCCCGCCACACCGACGCAATTTACGCGCGCGTCCCCTGATAATTCGACCGTGTCGGCCAGCCCCGACGCGACCGTGTTTATTGTTGCAATCACCCCAAAGGAGTCCGATTTCGGTCGCCAGTCGACGGAGGCGGGGAATCCCATCTGTGTTGGCGTGACGGTTACATCGACCATGTTCTCGTTCACCATGATCGGCGTGATGAGCAGATTCTGGTTGGGAACTCGGAAGCTCTCGAACAGCCGGTCATCGACGATAACATCACCGGTTACGGTCTGGACGCCGGATGCGGCAACCTGCTGGGCCAACGCGTCCAACCCTGACAGGGGGTTTTGCGGGGTAAGGATCGCCGTACCAAGATTGTTGGCATCGTTGTGGTCAAAGTCCGTGAACGCAATGCCGCCGTCCGCGTTTAGGCGGCCACCCATAGTGAGATCTCCGGCTGCTGCAAGAACCAGATCGCCGTGCAGAATACCTTGGGTGTCAACCCTTCCTGTGCGATAGACCGGGGTCGTGAAGCGGTGATTCGCTCCGAGCTCGTTGAGCGCCAGTCCCACCGAGAAGAGCTTGCGCACTGATCCGGTGAATGCCATCTGGTCGGCTTGGAGCTCGTACAGGGTCTCGCCGGTATTGAGGTCAGTGACGAGTAGGTACCACATCGATTTCGCGTAGCGCGGTTTTTGCATCACGGCTAGGACGGTGTCGGGCAGCGGGCTCGCATCCGAAGCTCGCAGCCTTGAGTCGTTGGTCAAGGCAGAGGCGCGGCCCGCCGCCGTTACCCCCAGCGCAACGGACGATGCGCCAGTGAGCGCGCACAAGCGGAGCAAGGATCGTCGATTAAAGCGTGCGGATGGCATGCGGCCTCATTTCCGCGAGCAGGATGGAGTTGTTCGGCAGACCCAACGGTGGTCCTACTCAGCAAGCGACGGTCGAGAGTGAACGCGATTCACTAATTAGCCTCGAAGATAATTTCAGTAAGGGTCCCGGTCGTCTGGTAGCCAATAACCTGCCACGGGTGACGGCCTAACCCGACTCAGGTAGAGATGGGGAGCTAGGAACAACGTGAATCTGAGAAATCTGAGTTCCCCACCGATCCCGGTCTAATGCAAACTCTTGAAATGTCCAGAATGACAAGGGGTCCTGTGGATCGACCGCGGCGCTACTGTAGTCTCCCCAGCGAAGGCGCCTGCTTCTGGGTCCTAACTTGTACTCGAATGTGTCCGCCCCTTCCCTGAGCAGCACGGGGATCCCAAAAGTTGTAGTTCCATCAAACGTCCGACCAACGGCCGCATAACTGCTGATGAATTGGTCGGTCCCGGAGCCGTTGAACCCGAGGACGACGTCGCCCAGCTCATTGACCGCGATCGATCCATAGTAGAAGTCGAGATATGGGTATGCGATCAAGCCCTCGTGGCGAAGCTTTCTCGTAAGCGAATCGATCTCAAACCACCGCAGGGCAACCCGACCGTCGTTCGCGACGCTCTCGACACCCCAAAGCGATCCGTTGCGCACTATGAGACTGGGAGCCAGCATGAACTGGCCGTCTCCTGTATCGATATGCGCTACGCCGTTCGGCTGCTGAGCGGACGGTGGTTTACCGTAGGCACGTAGCTCTATTGGTGCAAGGCTCGTCTCAAGCTTGGGCGAGCGGATGTCTCCAGCGAGCAGCGAGATCTTGAATCGGCCCGGCAGACCCACGTTTGCAAGGTCAGCCAGCAACAACTCATGGCCACCGGCGTTGGTGAAATCGAGCGCGGGCTGCACGAAGTATCTGGTCACGGTAGTATCGAGCCGATCAAAGCGTGTAACCGTGAGTTGCTCATTCGGAACACCCCGAAGCAGGTCCTCCTTAGGCACAGCGAAAATACTCTCGTAGTCCCGGCGGGAAATCGTTCCGGCCCAGTGGAAACATGTTCGCTGCAATGAACACGCCATCTTGGTTGAAGCCTAACGTGGCCTGATCCGCCCAGAGTAATTCGGTGGGGTCAGTGTTGGGGGGATTGCTTGCCAGGGTGTAGCCTCGCCACCCCTGGGTGGGATCGGAGCCCCTGGAGACGGCAAGGAGAATCCAGTCCGGCGAAGTGGCGTTGCCGAAGCTGTTGTCCTCGGCGAGGGCGAACCATCGCCCGCTGCCAGAGTCGTATTGCACGACGGGATCGAATACAATCGGTTGTTCCTGAGCAACCCCGATACCAGCGTCGGTCCAGAACGTTGAGAGCGCACTCAGAGTTACCAGCGCCGCGGACTTGTCGTACACCGTATAGACTCCATTGACCATTTCGACAATCTGATGCGGGCCTACGGCACCGATCGTGTCGGGCGGGCTTAGCCCCTTCAGCGCCAGCGCTTTGATGTTCTGGTATTCGGCACGATCGGGGATGTTCTCAGCTTCGATGATGGTATCGGCCATGGTGATGCCGGTGAAGCTGACTCCAGGGCGGGCGGCGCCCTGCGCGCCGAGGCCATTGGTTACAGGCTCGGGAACAGGCAGCGCCGAGCCCGGACGGGGCGCCGCGGCAAGAAGCGACGATGCTAGAAAGAGGAGTACGCAGGCTCGCCAAGCCGCAGAGCTCAACCTCCGGCCTATGCTCATTTTTTGCGATGGACTAACGCGTGGCATCGGGGCCGTGCAGTCGTCGTTGGTTGAGTAATCCTACCAGCGATCAATCCTCCTTGAGCCAGCTAACGTCCCACCTGTAGTCAGGGTCGGTGTAGCACTCCGGCGGCATCTTTGACTTCAGGCCGCGCTTGGCGGTCTCTTCGTCGAACATCTGACGGATCCAGGGCTCTTCCTTCGTGAATGGGATGTATCGGTCCGGATCGGCGGCGGTGTAATTCATCAGCGGCTGGGGCGGGAACATGCGCAGCTGGCGGTTCTCCGAGGCGCCCGCGTTCACGTGCATGTGGTACCAGTGGTTCGGTGGAACGAAGACGGCGCCCTCCTTCCACGGGCAGATGACGTGATCCTCTCTGGAGGCGCCTTCCGGCCACATGATTACGTAGCCGTCCGCTTCCTGGATCCCCACGATCGTGACGCCGGGCCCGTGGCGGTGCGCGTTCCGGTACCGCTTGGAAGGCAGCACCATCAAGCCGGTTCGGATAGCCGAGTTGGGGAACTGAATGCCGCCGCTGTAGGCAAGGCGGCCCTTGTCAGCGCCGTACGCGTCGAGGTGGTCCCAGAGCGTGAGGTCGGGGAAGAAGTTCGCGTACCAGGTCACCGAGGTGCTGGTCTCGCCGCCCCGGTTTTTCTCTTGCTTGACGGCGCGAGCCTCTGACGAGTAGAACTGCCCGTCTGCGTCATAGAGCTCCGTGGTATCGACGTAGTCGTTATTGAAGTAATAATCAGGATTTGGGTTGGTGGCCATGGCCATCGGCAGGTAGCTGCTGTGCAGCGTGATGGCCGGTCGATCCCCTCGGGTGTTGGACAGCTCGTAGTAGTGGTTGTTCGGGATGCGGAAGAAGCTGTGCTTCTGCCACTCGAAAATAGTCTTCGGCATGCCATCCGCCCAGACCGTGGCGATGCCGTTGCCCTCAGCGACGTAGATGACCTCTTCCAGCGCCATACGGAAGGGTGGGATCGTCTGGCCTGCTGGAATCTCCAACACGCGGGCCTCGGTCACTCCCTCATGCCCGTTGAGCTTCAGGATCGCCGCCGGGCAGCCGCGCAGAGACCAATAGCCGCGCGGCACCTCGCGCAGGTCGTCCACGTAATAACCGGTTGTGATCGGCGCGTCCTGCTTGTCGAGCCAGCGATCATACGCGCTGTGCCACCAATGATTGACGATACGGGTCTCTTCCTTGACCACAGCCTCTCCTTCCAGACTTGCGCCGATTCGGCCGCCGAAGCGATAGAATCTGAGGCGGTCTGCTTCGAGCTTCGTGAATACGATAACCCGTTCCTGTTGCAGGCGACACTCCAACAACAGGGCGCACCTCCGGTAGGCTGGTGAAGCACACCGTACAGAGATCTTTTCCACGCCTGATTCCAACAGGAGCAATGCATGCTGCCCGGTCCGATTTCTGCGCCGCCGAGTACATCACGTCTGTCCCGGAGAAAGTTGCTGGGGGCTGCTGCATCGCTTCCGCTTCTCCTGCCGGCTGCCGAGACCGCGCGCGCGGGAGCAGCTCAGAGCTCGCTCTCCTCGCTGCCTCCGGAGTTCCAGCAGGTCATGGCAAAGCCGCTCTATCAGTTCGCCCAGTGGCAGATCTTCGTCGCGGATCTGCACACAGGCGAGCCCGTGTACGATTTCCACGGCCGCGATCTGGTGGTGCCGGGCTCGGTCACCAAGCTCTTTCCCGGGGCGGCGACTCTTGAGGCCTACGGGCCCAGCTACCGCTTCCAGACGCCCGTCTACCGGACGGGCCCGGTGGGCGCCGAAGGGCTGCTTCAGGGCGACCTCATCCTCGTCGCGAGCGGCGATCTGACCATGGGCGGTCGTGATACCCCGGACGGCCACATCGACTACGTCTCCTTCGACCACACCTACGCCAACACGACAGACCTGGCGACGCTGACGCCGGAAGATCCACTCGCGGGTTTGAACGACCTCGCGAGCCAGGTTGCCGCGACAGGGATCCGGCATGTCAGCGGCAACGTTGTCGCCGATGTGCGGCTGTGGACCCTGATGAAGAAGGATGAGTACGTCCTGAGCCCCATCATGATCAACGACAACGTCATCGACCTGACGATTACGCCAGGGAGCGTCGGTCAGACCGCAGGCATCGCCTGGCGGCCGCAGACACAGGCCTACCAGGTGCAGTCCCAGGTGCAGACGGTGGCCGCGGGGCAACCGCCTCAGGCCGCAGCCGTGAGCACGCAGCCCGGGCAAATCGTGGTGCAGGGACAGATCCCGGTCGATCATGCGAGCGTCCTGCGCACGTTCCAGATCGAGGATCCAGCGAATTTTGCGCGGACGCTCTTCATCGAAGCGCTGCAGCGACAGGGCGTGACGGTGGACGCATCACCCATCGGGAACAATCCGGTAGACTTGCTGCCACCGAGTGGAAGCTACGTGGATTCGCAGCGGGTCGCCCTGCATACGTCGCTCCCCTTCTCGGAGAATCTCAACCTCATCTTCAAGGTGAGCCAGAACGAGCAGGCCGATACGCTCGTCTTCCTGTTAGCCCTCAAGAACGGCCACAACACCTTCGACGACGGCATGCAGGATATTCTCCCCTTTCTCAAAACGACCCCACTCGACACGGATTCTGTCTCCTTGGGCGATGGCAGAGGCAACGATCGCGCCGACCTGTTCAGCCCTTACACGGCAACGGCGCTGCTGCGCTACATGGCGGGTCAGCCGGATGGGGCCGTCTATCTGGACGCGTTGCCGGTCCTGGGTGAGAAGGGATCGGAGATCGACACGGTCTCAGCCGACAGCCCAGTGCGTGGGAAAGCCTCCGCGAAGAGCGGGACAACCGCTGTGGGCGACCTGCTGCATGGCCGCATCATGATTCTGGGTCGGGGGCTGGCCGGATACATGACGGCGCGGTCAGGCCGAGTGCTCGCCTTCTCGATCTACGTCCAGAACGTGCCAGCGGCGCAGTTCGAGGATGTCTTCATTCCCATCAAGGATCAGGGCACCATGGCCGCAGCGATCTTCGAGCGCAATTAACTGCACCGCGAGTCGCCCGCTGTGGTCCCGGGTCACCATGGAGCGATGTTCGGGGATGCCGTCGATGTTTCTTATTCCGCATCAGACCCGCACGGGAGTCGGCCTGCCCCTTATTGCCTTGGGACTTCTGGGAACGAGCGGATTCTGCTACGTCGTTGTGGAGGCGTATCGCCTGAACGCCGATTCTAATCGCCCGCCCCGGTGGACATTGGCAGTCTATGCCCTCGGGGTGCTTTCCTACCTTGGCCTAATGGCCGTCGGGCTGGCCCTTCTTCGCGGCAATACTGCAGCACTGTACTGGCTGGTGGCCGTGGTCACCGGACTGCTGAGCAGCGCGACTGTGGGCGCGTGGGTACTGTTCTCCAATGCGCAGACGGAGCAGCCGGGTGCCCCCTGTGAGTGGGAGGCCAGCTAAAAGACGGTATGCTCCGTTGACGTGGCGTGTCCCACCTCCACGACACCGACGGGTCGTATCCCTTCGTGGTTTATTCATGCGGTAGGAGCCCGCGGAATGGCGATGAAAGTCTTGTTTGAGAACGCCGAATATGACGGTCAATTGCTCCGCGCTCTCAGCTACACCTATTACGGCGGCGCGGATATCGGTGAATGTCTGACCACCGCCCGGCGGATCACCGAGGGCGACGACGACAGCTGGTATCGCGAGTGGACCGCGACCGCCGATCGCGTCCATTCCGCCGCTGAGGCCAGCCTGGCCGCCGGCCGCCGTATCAGCGCGCGCGAGGCCTACCTGCGTGCGTCGAACTACTACCGCGCGGCCTACGCTTTCTTGTACCGCGCGCCCGTCGACCCGCGGGCGCTAGCCGCGCTGATACGGCATGGCGAAGCGTTTCGCCAGGCGATTGCCCTCTTCAGTCCGCCGGGTGAGCAGGTCGCGATTCCCTACGAGGACGCGACACTTCCCGGCTACCTCTACCGCGTGGACAGCACGGGAACGCCCCGCGCGACGCTACTCGTCACGGGCGGCTACGACGGCACAGCCGAAGAGGGCTATTTCTCCGTTGTGGGAGCCCTGCGGCGTGGCTATAACGCCCTGTGTTTCGACGGCCCCGGCCAGGGGACCGTGTTGTTCACGCAGCACCTGCACATGCGTCCGGACTGGGAGCAGGTGGTAACGCCGGTGGTCGACTATTTGCTGACGCGGCCCGAGGTGGACGGCCGCCGCATCGTGCTTGTCGGGCGGAGCTGGGGCGGCTACCTGGCACCACGTGCCGCCAGCGCGGAGCACCGGCTCGCAGCGTGCATCGCCGACCCCGGCCTGCTCACGCCGGCCGCCGCCGCTCGGCAGATGGTGCCCGCAAACCTGCGGGACGCTCTCGCTCGCGGCGATCCGGCGGCGCTGGAACCAATCTTCGCCCAGATGATGCAGAGTCCCATGGGTGCCTTCACGCTCCGCCGCGGCATGCTGGTGCACGGCGTTGATACGCCGTTCGCCTACCTGCGCGCCATGCAGCCCTATACGCTTCAAGACCGTGTCGACCAGATACGATGTCCCACGCTCGTGACACAGGCCGAGAACGATGTGCGCGCCAGTCAGTCGCAGGAGCTCTACGATGCGCTGCGCTGCCCGAAGGTTCTCGTTGAGTTCAGCAACACCGACGGCGCGGGAGAACACTGTGAAAGTGGTGCTGCCGCGCTGTATGACCAGCGTGGCCTGGACTGGCTCGACGGCGTGCTTGGCGCGGCGTAGCGGACCCGCGCGACGTAGCTGAACCCACCCGCCTTCCGTGTACCGTTCGCTTGTTCCGTGTCACGTACGAGGTGTAAGCCGTGTTCATGGGCCTTCGAAGAGATCGAATGCGGGCCAATCAGGTATTCCATCCGCCGTCTTCGTCAGAGCAGGAGTGATGTCGCCAAAGAAACTCCCATAATCACTCGGCAGTGAGCTGAAGACGAACGATATCGTCGCTCCGTCCGGCCGGCGGATGATCCAGGAAGCGCAGGCTCCCTCGAGCGCTCCTGCATGCGACCAGGACAGTCCATCACCCTCTGGTCGTACGCCCCAGCCGAGGCCGGACACCGGGGTGGCGTTGCCGGCCCCCGCTGCGCCGATCTCCTGCGGAATCGGCGTGTGCAGCATGGCGTCCACGGTCGCCGGTTTGAGCAGCGCCGTACCGCGCTGCCCGTCAACCGCCGTCGCGAGGCGGATCTGGTCCTCCGCGGTGGCGATCCAGCCGCCGTGGGCGTCCAGCGCCTCCATGTAGTAGCCGCCGTAGCCGTTCGGCACATAGCCGACAGCGGGGAACACTGAGGGGACGAGCGCCTGGTCCGGCAGGTTGACGTAGCGCACCTCACCCGGCAGGCGATCCTCCAGTCGTGTGCGGCCCAGGAGCATATCACTGATGCCCGAAGGGGCCAGCACGAGTTGTTGCACCGCGTCACCGTAGGACATCCCCGTTATTCGCTCGATGACCCGCCCGAGGACGTTGTAGCCGAAGTTGGAGTAGACGTACTTGGTCCCCGGTGTGAAGTCGAGCGGTTGGCTCAGCATGAACCGGATGATCTGCTCGGCGGTTGGCGGCGCGGCTACGCCCAACGTCCCCGCCTCCCAGAACGTATACGGCGGATATTGCGGGTCAAAGCTCTTGGTGCTGTCCCATCCGCCGGTGTGCTGCACCAGGTTCTGGATCGTGATGTCGTCGAGCCGCGGGTCGATACTGGCGTTGGCGGGCGGCTGCAGGCCCGTGAGAATGCGGAAGGCCTTATCGCCCAGCGACAACCTGCCCGCGTCCATCAACCGAAGGATCGTCATCGCCGTGAACGGCTTGGAGTCGCTGGCGATACGGCAGAGGGAACTGGGCAGGAAGGGCTGGTTCGCTTCTACGTCGGCGAGCCCGTAGGCATGGCTGAACACGAGGCGCCCGTCCTTCGCCAGGGCAAGGGCGCCCCCCTTTAGCCCCCACCGCGCCATGACCTGCTGGATTACCTGGTCGAAGGCCACCAGTTGCGGGACCGGCTGACCGGTGACCGGCAGCGAGGCACCGGGTGGCTGCTGCTCCGTCGCGGCCTGCACCCGCGCCGTTGCGCTCCAGAGCCTCGCGCCACCGCCCGTTACGGCTGCACCAACGGCGAGGCCCGATCCGAGTAGGCGGCGTCGCGAAAACCGAAGCGAAGCCGGCACCCGCCTTGTTTCAAGGGGTGAAGTGATTGGTTGCATCTACTGTTCGGGCCTCCCTGCAGTGCGCGATTAATAGCGAGACTGCCGACCGTGGAGTGTGCCAGGCGAGCGTATACGCCGCTTGAACCCTAGTCGAAAGCCCACGCCAACGTACCATCTCTAGGTTGAAGACGCCGTCGATCCAGTCGAAGACCCGCCGGCCTGAAGAGCGGGGAAAGGATCGGCACTGACCGGATAATTGAGTCCCTGTAGACTGGGGCCGCAAGCTATGACAATTAAGAGCTACTGGCCGGTTCTGCCACTGGCCCTGCTTTGGTTGGTGGCGCGCTTGCTGCAGTTGGGACCGCCGCTGTCGGTCGGCGATAGCGTCGTCTTTCTACTGCCTGGGTTCCTGAGCTCGCTGATCGCGGTCTTCCTCTACCTAAGTGCGCGACCTGGAGTGCAGCGCGGGCTCGTCATCGCCGGATACATCATCACACTGCCGGTTGCCTTTTTGGGCGCGCTCGGCAGCGGAATGGTGTTGCCGGTGGTGATTGGCGTAACGCTCGTCGGTACGATTCTGTCCGCCATCGGGTCCCTCATTGGCTATGGCCTCGGAGCTGCCGTGGCGAGATTTGCACGCTGAATGCGGGCGCCCCCCGAGATCTGCTAGGAAGCCTGCTCGGCGACAAAGCGCCGAACCAGTTCCCACGCTTCAGATGGGCGTCCCAGGAGCGCGTTGAATCCGGTATTGGGAAAGATGGCCAGCCATGAGCCGGCTATCAGCGCATGCAACTCCACGGCATGCAGCACTGGATGCACGGGATCGTCAGTGTCGCCTCGAACGATCAGCGTCGGAACAGCGACTCTGCCGGCTACCTTCCGCAGATCGAAATATTCATGGAAGTCGGGCCGAGCGTGCATGGCCAGATAGAAGGCATTTACCTCCGGCCAATCTTGGCCCTGGTGGTACTCCAACGATTTCCGACGTTCTTCCGGGAGCTCGGTTGGGGCCGAGTCACGAGACCGCTGCCCGTCCCCGCCAGGCGAGCTGTACGCGATCGGCGCGTTGAGAATCAAGCTCTTCACATGTTGCGGGTAGTCAGCGGCAAGTCGCACCGCTATCCGCGTCCCAAGCGTCTCTGCCGCAAGGTGAACGGCGGGTGAGCGCAGGGCCTCCAAGAGCTTCGCCAGATCCTCTACCCAGTCCTTGGGCTCGGCCTCGGCAGTATGAGTGCTGGCTCCCATCCCGCGGGGGTCGGGAAGAATCGTGCGAAACCCGTTGGCATACTCGCGAATATGGTTTGCCTTGTCCTTGGCACTGTCGAAACGTGTCCCCGCAAGGTAAACCATAGGGGAGCCGGCCCCAACCACTTCGTAGTTGAGCTGGATCCCGTCGATATCTGCAACTGTCACGCATGACCCCCTTCGAACCGATGTGACCACTCCGACGGAATTAGTCGGTCATGACAGTGACGTTCTTGCCGGCCTCGGTGTATACCTCCGACGGCATGGTCAGCGTCGCGCCTTCCTCGGCCAGCCGCTGCTCGAACAGCTTGCGAATGTAGGCGTCTTCCATGTAGTAGGGAATCGCACGGCCACCCTGTGTTATGTCGGTGAGTCCGGCTTGGATGTTTTCGCCCTCCCGCTCCTCGCTGCGGTCAGTGCGACTGTCGTTGGCGCCCGGTACGTTTCCCGTGAAGAGGAAGAAGCGCATCGGGTCCTGCCCGTAGGCGAAGTGCTGGTGGAACCAATTCGACGGTCCGGGCGCCGCGCTGATCAGGCCACCAGGAATATAGTCCTGAGACTTGACCAGGTCCGCCTTGCCGTCCGCCCACGGTGTCACACCGGCGGTGTCTCTGGGCCACGTCATGCTGTAGCCCTTGCCGCCCAAGCAGAGCAACACCGCCCCAGCCGCATGCGCGTGCGCCTTGGCATACCGCCCGCTCGGATACTCGGCGATCCACCCCTGGAGCTGCGTGTTCCCCGTCATATTCGGCGCCAGCCACCGGTGCCCCGGTCCGCGGTTGTTGTCCAGGGGCAGGTAGATCCGCGAAATGTCGGGGATGAGGTTGCTCGTGACCATGGCGCGGCCACGCACCGGCTGCCGCTCGTATTCCGTGCTCACCTTCCAGTAGTCTTCCAGGTTGCCCCCAAACCGGTCGGTGAACGCGAATGGATTCTCAAAGATGAATTCTTTGTTTGCGTACGTATTCATCGCTCGCGGCGCGGTGTTGGCGGCGATAAGGACTGCTGGACTCGCTCCCGTGTTCTCGATGCGGAACCAGGCGTTGAGCGGGATCGAAAACGCCGTCCACTGGTGCCATTCAAACGACGTGCGAGCGCTGCTGCCCTCTTTCCATACCTCGACTGAGCCATCACCCTCAATGGCAACCCAGCGCTCCTCGTACATGTGTTTTTGCGGTTTCAACGACGTCCCCGGCGCGACCTCCACCACGAACATGCCGGTATCGTTGTTCGTTCCAATGAGCTGGACGAACGTCGCCTTGCCACCCAGGCGCGGCCAATCCGCGCGGGGCAAGTCGCGCGAATCGCGCACGCCGACGCCCTTGAAGACGGGCAGCCCCTCTTCGTCCAGGAACGTCTCCCACGCTGTCGCAAGGCGTTTGAAGTAAGCGAGTCCGTCATCGTTCCGCCAGCCGGCACGCTGTTCGCCAGTCGGTTCTTGATACGGCAAGGTAGTCCCTCCTCGTAGGTTCACGCGGACCATCGCCGGCCTAATGCGGCGACCGTACGCTTCAAATGCGTCATTATCATAAGCATAATTAGGCTGTTCACTCGACGAAACCGAGGAGCCGCTCTGCCGTCGCTTAGGCTGAGGACGATCCGACTCGGATACTCCCGCACAACAACCGCACGTTATTTTCACCGGTTGCTTGGAACCACTTCGGGACCGGTCTGGTCCGACCTAGAATGCCGCGGGGCCAACTCCTGTTTAACCAGCGCGTCGTTGACCAGCCGAAGGCGATAACCGTCAAGGCGCCAGCAGATGCCAATGAAATGAGATGAGGGAGGCACAAACGCAATGATACGGAGAGTTCGCTGGCTGGCGGTGCTGATCATGGCCTTGACCGTGCCCGCGGCATGGGCGCCCGGACAGGCCGCGCCGCTGAACCAGCCCGTCGTCCAGTCCACCGCCGATACCGCTCAAGCGGCGGCAATCGTGGCCATTGCACGGGACGCCATAGCGAAATACGACCTCAAAGCGGTCATTTTGCGTGTGACGATCGATAATAAAGAGGTTGTGACGCAGGCGATGGGCGAATCGATGACCGGCGTGCCGGCCACGTCGGATATGCATTTCCGCAATGGCGCCGTCGCGATTTCCTACGTCTCTACACTGCTGCTCGAGTTGGTGGACCAGAACAAGGTCGGTCTCGACGACAAGCTCTCCAATTGGTTCCCCGACCTGACCACGCCGATCAGATCACGTTGCGGATGCTGGCCAACATGACGGCTGGATACGCCGACTATGTAATAGGGAACGAGCAATTGGCCAACGACCTCTATCTGAATCCATATCGGCAATGGACGCCGGAAGAACTAATCGCCATGAGTATCGACAAGCCGCACGCCTATCCCCCAGGCACAAATTGGAATTACGCGCACACAGATTACGTGATACTGGGTCAGGTGTTGGAGGAGAGCACGGGCAAGCCGATGGATCTATTAATGCAGGAATACATCTTCGCGCCGATGGGACTCACGGACACTGATGGACCCTCCACGCCGGAAATCCGCCAGCCCGTCCTGCATGCCTTTTCCTCGGAACGCCGGCAAGCCCTCGGTATTGACCCGTCTATCCCTTTCTACGAAGAGTCGACCTACTGGAATCCCTCCTGGACGATCACGCACGGCGCGATCGAGACGACCAACATCTACGACATGGCAACAACCGCTGTTGCGGTAGGCACGGGGTCGCTGTTATCGCCGGAATCTCACCAGGCGCAGGTCGGGCCCAATCTGGTTGGCTTCGGCGCGGCGCTGCCTGGCTGCAGCACCTGCCGCCGGCTCGAAACGAACTTCAACTACGGCCTTGGCGTCTGGATCAAGGGTTCGTGGACTTTACAAAACCCGCTCTTCTCCGGGTATGCCGGCATCGAGGGCTACCTGCCCTCCAAGAAGATCGCAATCGCGGTTGCCAACACCTATGAGGAACAGAGCTTCGATGACCAGGGCAACTACAAGTATGGGAATGCCAGCGAGAAAATCTTCGATGCCATCGGCGCTTACCTGGCGCCGGACGATGCGCCGCCGGGGACTCCATAACCGGCGCGCTTAACGGCGAACAATTGCGCACGAAGATCGCCTCGACCATCGTTCCCTGATCCTTGATGGTGACAAACAGGTCCTCGAGCCGCTTGGCCGGCACGTTCTGAACGTAGATGGAAAAGTCGAGCTGTCGCCCTGACTGGGTCGTAACGTAGCCGGCGAGTCCTCGGCCCAGCGTCATGATGCGCTGATTCAGTAGATCGCCGACGGAGGTCGTGCCGCTCTTGGCGGCCGCCCTCCCGCGCACTGGGCTATCCGCTGCGACCGCATCGATCTCCAATCCCTTTTCACCCAGGAGCGGCAACGAGTCCCGATAGACGGCGTCATCCGGCTGACCCGCCATATAGCGGAGCAATACCGTCGCCGTATAGCGGCTAGAAAGGTCCGCACGGTCGTTCCCTCTCCCATCTCTGAGCGAGACTGCGTCAGTATCGACCGGGGTCATCTGCAGAAATGGAAGAATGTCCTGCATCCCATCATCGAAGGTGTTGTGGCCGTTCTTGAGCGCCAGCAGAAATACGAGCGTGTCCGCCTGCTCGTTCTGACTCACATGGAAGATGAGGCTGAGATTCTCTGAGAAGGGCAACGACGTATGCAGGGCGACGCGCTGTGACTCCAGATAGGTTCCGCTCGGCGGCAGCAGGTCTGCCGGATTAGTCCCCGTTGGTGTAGCGTCCACCGTTACGCCCTCCCGCTGCAGCGCCTCAATGAACAGCGTCCGCGCAAAGGTCGCCGGATCCTCGATCTGGAACGTGCGCAGGAGGCTTCCCTTATCTCCAGGGATCTGCCCCTGCACCTCGATTTGGCCGGACTGCGGGCTCACTGCTGTCCCCTGCGGTTGCTGCCCCGAGGGCACCGTCTGCACCTGTGATACCACGCGATACGCCTGGGTCTTCGGCCGCCAGTGCACAGTCGCGGTCTGACCGATGCTTCCAGGAGAGATCGTCAGGTCGATAACGCTGTCGTTGATCATGATCGGGCTCAGGACGTACTCATCCTTCTTCATCAACGCCCACAGTCGTGCGTCGATGATGACGTTACCGCTAACGTGCCGAATCCCTGACGTCGCAACCTGCCTCGCGAGGTCGTTCAGACCCGCGAGCGGATCTTCCGGCGTCAGCGTCGCGAGGTCCGTGGTGTTGGCGTAGGTGTGGTCGAAGTTGGTGTAATCGATGTGGCCATCGGGAGTATCGCGACCACCCATGGTCATATCGCCGCTCGCGACGAGGATCAGGTCGCCCCGAAGCTGCCCTTGGGAGTCGACTGGGCCGGTCCGATAGACAGGAGTTTGGAAGCGGTAGTCGGGGCCGTGAGCTCGCGCCTTCAACGATGTCTTCGCGACATTCGGATAACCAACGTGGGCGCGAGGGTCGAATTTATCAGAACAGGTAGGCGCTGACTTAAATCACGCTCGATCCGCGTCACCGAGTCCTGTCTGCGCAGGTCCCGGTTGATTGACGTGCGTTATGTCTAGTAAGACCCCGATGGGATTCGAACCATCCCCACGCACCACCTCCTAACCCGATGGCATGGTATTGCCCTCCCTTCGGTGCCCTCCAAACTATGAACCCGATGGCCCGCAATCCTGCTCGACCAGCAAATCCGCATTGCTACCTATCGGGACAGGTTTCGGCCGTTCAGCGGTGCGGCTCCAACGTCGCTCCTCACAGCCGGGGCTGGCCCTGCACGCTCTCACGGGGCGGCGGAGCGCTAGTTCAGCAGCCAGGCTCGCCATAGTGGCTGCAACAGTTCGAGTGGCTGCGAAGCTTGAGCAGATTGTTGCGAAGGGCGAGCGCGACCTTCACGTGGAGCGGCGCGTCGTAGGTGCGATGATGCGCGGAGGCTTGGCCTGATGTGAGCTCTTGTGTAGGGTAAAGCACTGGTCCAGGTGGCCGGACCCGTAGGCGAGCGAGCGAAGTCCGGCGGTTTCCAGCCGGCGCGTAGACCGCGCAACCATAGAGGCCATCCCAGACCAGCGCCTCCCCATCGAACCGTGCGTGACCTTTTCGATCACACGGCTCTCCGATGGTGTTCACACCGAAGCTGTCGCGGGACTGCCATACTGCACCGTTCCAGAGAGGCGATAGACGGCCAACGACTGCAACCAGGCAGCGTTGTGGCGTGTTCCCCACCCACGGCCGGACCGACCTCGCTTCTTGCTGTCAAACAAGGCGAGGCGTTCCTGGACGTAGCTGTCGATCTGGACAAACTTCCGGC
>Ga0193751_1000253_pt1 | contig 46909 bp, 40 predicted proteins | sample L1c2metaG_FD_143050 | JGI IMG/M metagenome (GOLD analysis project Ga0193751, IMG submission 143050) | Soil microbial communities from a riparian zone of the East river system, Colorado, United States - L1c2 | ecosystem: Environmental > Terrestrial > Soil > Riparian zone | place: USA: East River...
CGTGATCGCCGCCGTCAGCGACGTCTTCCCATGGTCGACGTGCCCGATCGTCCCGATATTGCAATGCGGCTTCGTCCGCGCGAATTTCTCTTTGGCCATGGGACTCTCCGTTCTGCCTTTCTCGACGCTGTTGCCCGAAAGTGTCTCGATCGGTCAGGCGAACTTCGCCTGAACCTCTTCGGCCACCGCCTTCGGGACTTCGGCGTAGTGATCGAATTGCATGGTGAAGGTGGCGCGCCCCTGGCTCATGGAGCGCAGCGTGTTGACGTAGCCGAACATGTTGGCGAGCGGCACCATCGCGTTGACGACGTTGGCGTTGCCGCGCATGTCCTGGCCCTGGATCTGCCCGCGCCGCGAGTTGAGGTCGCCGATGACCGAGCCGGTGTATTCCTCCGGCGTCACCACCTCGACCTTCATGATCGGCTCGAGCAGCACCGAACGCGCCTCGCGCAGCGCTTCGCGCAGCGCCGAGCGCGCCGCGATCTCGAAGGCGAGCGCCGAAGAGTCGACGTCGTGCGAATCGCCATCGACCAGCGTGACCTTGAGGTCGACCACCGGGAAGCCGGCGAGCACGCCGGAGCCGAGCACGGATTCCAGGCCCGGGGATGAACTCCTTCGGCACCGCGCCGCCGACCACCTCGTTCTCGAACTCGAAGCCTTTGCCGGCCGGCAGCGGCTCGACCACGATCGTGATCTTGGCGTACTGGCCCGAGCCGCCGGTCTGCTTCTTGTGGGTGTAGGGCTTGGTGACCTTGCGGGTGATCTTCTCGCGATAGGCCACCTGCGGCGCGCCGATGTTGGCGTCGACCTTATAGGTGCGCCTGAGGATGTCGACCTTGATGTCGAGGTGCAGCTCGCCCATGCCCTTGAGGATGGTCTGCCCCGATTCCTGGTCGGTCGAGACGCGGAACGAGGGATCCTCCGCCGCGAGCTTGGCGAGTGCGACGCCGAGCTTCTCCTGGTCCGCCTTCGATTTCGGCTCGATGGCGATCTCGATCACCGGATCGGGAAACTCCATCTTTTCCAGGATCACCGGCTTCTGCGCATCGCACAGGGTGTCGCCGGTGCGGACCTCCTTGAGGCCGGCCAGCGCGACGATGTCGCCGGCGAAGGCTTCCTTGATGTCCTCGCGATTGTTCGCGTGCATCAGCAGCATGCGGCCGATGCGTTCCTTGCGATCCTTGGTCGAGTTGATGACCCCGGTCCCGCTGTGCATGCTGCCGGAATAGATGCGGGTGAAGGTGATGGTGCCGACGAACGGGTCGTCCATGATCTTGAAGGCGATGGCCGCGAGCGGCTCGTCGTCGGACGGCTTGCGCTCGACTTCGTTGCCTTTCAGGTCGATGCCCTTGATGGCGCCGCGCTCGACCGGGTTGGGCAGGAAGTCGACGACCGCATCGAGCAGCGGCTGCACGCCCTTGTTCTTGAACGCCGAGCCGCACAACACCGGCACGATCTTGCGCGTCACCGTGCCGTGGCGGATGAGCCGCCGCAGCGTCGCGTCGTCCGGCTCCTTGCCGTCGAGATAGGCCGCCATCGCCTCGTCGTCGAACTCGACCGCGGCCTCGATCATCTTCTCGCGGAATTCCTTGGCCCTGGCTTCGAGATCGGCCGGGATCGGCTCGTCGTGATATTGGGCGCCGAGCGACTCGTCGTTCCACACCACCGCCTTCATGCGGATGAGGTCGATCACGCCCTTGAACGCGTGCTCGGAGCCGATCGGCAGCTGGACGCAGACCGGGTTCGCCCCGACCCGGCTCACCAGATCGTCGACGCATTTGTCGAAATCGGCGCCGACCTTGTCCATCTTGTTGATGAAGACGACGCGCGGAACGTCGTACTTGTCGGCCTGGCGCCACACCGTCTCGGTCTGCGGCTCGACCCCCTGGTTGCCGTCGAGCACGCATACCGCGCCGTCGAGCACGCGCAGCGAGCGCTCCACCTCGATGGTGAAGTCGACGTGGCCGGGCGTGTCGATGATGTTGAGGCGCTTGTCGTTCCAGAAGCAGGTGGTGGCCGCCGACGTGATGGTGATGCCGCGCTCCTGCTCCTGCTCCATGAAATCCATGGTGGCGGCGCCTTCGTGCACCTCGCCCATCTTGTGGCTCTTGCCGGTGTAGTAGAGGACCCGCTCGGTCGTCGTCGTCTTGCCGGCGTCGATGTGCGCCATGATGCCGAAGTTGCGGTAGTCCTCGATCGGATGACTGCGGGGCATAAGAGATTCCTTAAGAGAGACGCGCGTTGAGCCGCCGGGTTACCAGCGGTAGTGCGAGAACGCGCGGTTGGCTTCCGCCATGCGGTGGGTGTCCTCGCGTTTCTTGACGGCGTTTCCCCGATTATTCGATGCGTCGAGCAGCTCGGCGGAGAGCCGCTCGGTCATGGTTTTTTCGTTGCGTTCGCGCGCGGCCGTGATGATCCAGCGGATGCCGAGCGCCTGGCGCCGCGAGATGCGCACCTCGACCGGCACCTGGTAGGTGGCGCCGCCGACCCGGCGCGAGCGCACCTCGATCGACGGCATGACGTTGTCGAGGGCCTGCTGGAACACCCCGACCGGGCTCTGCTTGGTCTTGCCCTCGATCATGTCGAAGGCGTCGTAGACGATCTTCTCGGCCACCGACTTCTTGCCGGCGTGCATGATCGAGTTCATGAACTTGGTCACCACGACGTTCCCGAATTTCGGGTCCGGCATGATCTCGCGCTTGTCGGCACTGTGACGGCGGGACATCGCTATCGTCCTTGAGCCTTCGTTCGCTTCGTTTCGTCATGGCCGGGGTTGGCCCGGCCATCTGCGTAACCCTCTCGAGATCCCCGGGTCTCGCTCCGCTCGCCCGGGGATACTGCGCAAAGAGGCCGATTACTTCGGCCTCTTTGCTCCGTACTTCGACCGGCGCTGCCGGCGGTTCTTCACGCCCTGGGTGTCGAGCACGCCGCGCAGGATGTGGTAGCGCACGCCCGGCAGGTCCTTGACGCGGCCGCCGCGGATCATGACGACCGAGTGCTCCTGCAGATTATGGCCCTCGCCCGGGATGTAACCGATCACCTCGAACCCGTTGGTCAATCTCACCTTTGCGACCTTGCGCAGCGCCGAATTCGGCTTCTTGGGCGTGGTCGTATAGACGCGGGTGCAAACCCCGCGCTTCTGCGGGCTCTGCTGCAGCGCCGGCACCTTCTTGCGTGCGTGCTGCGCCACCCGCGGCTTGCGGATCAGCTGATTGATGGTCGGCATCGCTCGGCATTACCCGTTTCTGGGGGCTTCGCCCCCGGCTGCGACGCCTCGGCCAAACCACGCGCGCGCAAAACGAAAATCGCGCCATCCGCCAAGCGGAAGAGCGCTGGTTCGTCCCAGAGGACCACGCCGCGATCGACGACGCGGTCTTGCACCCGTGATCTGACAAAGGCTGTCAGAAGCAGCGTTTGAACTTCTTGGGTCGAGGCGCGGATGGCCGTGCCGACGCGGGAAGCTCACCGCCTGCCGTGAAAGTGTCGCGTATGTATCGGCGGGACAGGGGGAAGTCAAGCCGCGCAGGGCCGGCAAATGGGGCTCGGAAGGCTACCGGCGCCGGGGACGATCAAGGCGCGGGCGATGACCGGGCGACGCGCCGCAGCGAAACCGGCCTCGTCGCCGGCCCTCCTTCGCGGGTTTTCCGCCCTCGCCGCTCGCGGCGGCTTTCGCGCCGATTATTGCGGCCGTTTCGAGGAGTGGTGATGCGCGATCAGCCAGCGGCTCCCGTCGTGCTCATAGATGTAGGTGAAGCGGGCCGCGGTGGGGGGCTCGCCGGTACCGTAGGTGAAGGTGTAAAGCCCGGCGTCGAAGGCGACGTTGCAGCCGATGCGGATGGTGCGCTCGTTGATCGCTCCGCTCGGTTTCTTCTCGAGGAAATGGACGAAATAGCCGCGAATGGCGGGGCGGCCGATCAGCGGCCCATTCTCGACGGTCGGGAGCAGGACCGCGTCCGGCGCGTAGGTCTCGACGACCTTGTCCGGGTCCAGGGTTTGCAGCGCGGCATTCCAGGCCGAGAACAGGTTGGCGATTTCGGTCTCCGTCACGGCCACGCATCCGAGCCCTCTTGGCCATCCTGCGGACGGCCAAGCCATGAGGGCGAGGACGGTTACGGCGGCAGCTGCGTATCGACGCACAACCTTCCGATCGAAGCGCTTCACGGCGTGCTCCCTCATGTCAGGACGCGATCGAAGACATGTTATCCGCAAGGCCATGCGATATCAATTGAAACGTGTAGTCCTATTTCCATCTACCTTTACTAAATTCCGCTGGACCCCGACGCTCGCTCATAGCAGGCCGTGTATGGGGTACACCGAAATGAAAAGGGGCGCTCGGGGGCGGCCCTTCTGACTTCGCACGCGAGGAAGGCGACCGCGCTCCTCTGCCGCGGGCAGCCGTGTCGGCTGCTGCTCGGCCGCGGCGGCGGCGGTCCTCTCGCGCTGCTCGAGGATGAGGGCGTCGCGCCGGACCGCCACCTCGCGTAGCAGGCTCATCACCGCGCCGGTGCCGGCCGGGATCAGGCGGCCGACGATGGCGTTCTCCTTGAGGCGTTGGCGAGTTGCCACTACTACCAAAACAGTGCTCAAGGCAGCTCCGGCTCAAGCTTGTCAGCGTTCTCAAGTTCCGGCGGCTTGTCGCCAATCTGATCACCATAGATCGCCCAAAACATCTCGGCCGCCTGGGCAACGTTCGTTTTAAATGCCTTCCTCGCAATCTCCGGATCTTTGATCTCGGTCTGCGATGCACCGGCCCCCGGCTGCGCCGTGCTAGCCCCCTGCTGCGATGCTTCAGCGCGGGGTTGTAAGGCTCCTTCAGGCTGGAGCGCACCAGCCTCGAGGATCTTTTTTGCCCCCTGTTGCTTGACAGTCAGAATCTGATACTCGATTTCATTTTGCCGTACCTCGGACAGTTTTTGGTCGAGATCATTATACGCACTCTTTTCAATCGCTTTTCCACCGATGAACACAACTTGGCTCAGGCCGAGAAGCTGAAGCAATTGAGTCGGTATGCTGAAACTACCCAGCCCTGCAAAATTCGTTTCGATCAGAGCCACCGCGACGACAAGACTGAATACAGCCATCTGGAAACTATAAGGATCGAACTCCTTGGTATCGCTATCGAGCAATAACTCGCTCCATTTTGCGCGAGTTGCCACGTCCCTCTTGTCGGGAAGCCAACGTCTGCGGCGTAGCCAAGCCCAATTCTCAAGGCTCAGTCGACGCTTTGTCATATATGCGACTTTGCCGCCCGCCGCCCCTACCGCACTGATCCCCATCAAATATAAGACGTCGTTGGATATTCCCGCGAGGAGGCCACAACGCAGCTGATAGAACAGAAGGATCGCAAACACGAGGAGACTGAACACAAACACTTGAAGTTTAGCCAGACTTGCGCGGCCGAAAGGACCCGCAGTGAGTTGCACTGGATCGAGCGTGGCGAGGAGACTTGGGGGACGCTCAGGTAACGGTTCGCCCTGGTGTTGCGCCTCGCGAGCCTTCCTCTTGTACCGCCGGTCCGTCGCAAACCACACCGCCATTGCGCAGCCTGGATAGATGAGCGTGACAATCAACGCCGTTCCTAAGAAGGCGAACCAGAAGGTGCTGACGGGGAGTGTCTCATCGAAAAAAGTATGCAGTCCCTGCACTCCTTGCACCTCGCCCTTGACGACGATCCTGGCGAGCTGCATGACGGGCCACCAACATGGTGGGGACGGAATCTGGACCGCCAGCAGAGTCTTCGTATTGTCGTTGTCGGCTGGCCTCTTCGAGCGCACGAAAATTTCCTCGGAAGCTCTACGGTCTTTATCAGGACATAGATTTCCGTCTGATTCATGGCCCGTTGGCACCCAGGAAATCGCGACAAATCTGTCGCTTTTATTCGCAGGAAGCGGCACTTTATTCTCAGGAAGCTGCGCTAGGTTCGCCGGCTGGATTGGAACCCTGAGATCGTTGACGCTCCCACCCGCGAGGACGTGCGTCAGGAATTCGCCGGCGTAGAAGGCCGGCGCTGGCGGCGGAGCGCCCTGTGGCCGCGCGCCTTGCGGTGGGGCGCCCTGTGGCGGAGCGCCCTGTGGCAGAGCGCCTTGCGGTGTGGCGCCTTGCGGCGGAGCGCCCTGCGGTGGGGCGCCCTGTGGCGGAGCGCCCTGTGGCAGAGCGCCTTGCGGCAGAGCGCCCTGCGGCGGGGCGCCTTGCGGCTGAACCTGCGCCAGCAGGGTCTCGCCCTGCCCACCGGTGGGGCCAACAACGAGCCCAATCGCAAGGATTGCGCTGGTTAGAATCCACGTCAGGTACGGCTGCATGGCCTTGATCTTACGGCAATCGCTTCGCGATATCGGCGAGTTCAATTCGGATTTGGCTCAACTGATCTCGAACGGAGGGTTGGTCCTTCGGTGGCAGCTGTTGCTGGATAGCCGCTAGAGCAACACCTAATTGACTCAACTGCTCGCGAACAGAAGGTTGGGTGTTTGCAGGGAGCTGTCCTTGGATCGCATCCACGCTAGCGCGGATGGCCGGTAGCTCTTCCCGGACGGCGGGTTGGCCATTTTGGGGCAGCTGTTGCTGGATCGTAATCACGGCTGCGCGAATCTGCGGGAGCGCGGTGCGGACCGACAACTCGCCCGGGTCCGGCATCTGCTGCCGGATTGCGGTCACACCTTCGCGAATCTGGGGCAGAAGGTCTCGGACCGATACCTGGTTCGCCTCCGGTAGCTGTTGTCGAATCGCCGTGACAGCATCCCGAACGCCGGGCATGAGATCCACCCTATTTCGCAGAGTTGGAATCTGGTCTTGAATTGCCGTAACCGCGTTCTGAATAGCCCCTAGATCTGGTGCCCTGATCGCCGTTAAAATCCTGGGAAAATACAGCAAGGCGCCCGCCGCGGTAGCTATTCCCAACAGGGTGAGCCCGACACTCCGGTCTCCCTGGGTGGAGAAGAGCTGAGGATGGATCAGAGCAAAAATCCCAAGACTCAAAACTATCAAGAATACGAGGAGCAACGGCCATACTGGCACTCTCGTGTCGTCGCCCACGGTTCACCCCCTTTGATCGACTACGTCACGACGGCCGGTTGCCACACGCAAAGCCATACAACGCGGCTTGTACATTATACAATCCTTGACTGCGGGGCAAGGTCAATGCGAGACCGGTCCGGGTGTCTCCAAACTAAAGTACGGGTCAAACTAATCTAGCCTTCCACAATTCGGTGATCGGCGAGTCCTTCAAAATGTAATTTTGGATGAAATGAAGAAGGGCCTTCCGCAAGCGGCCCTTCTTGAACGTTTAGGCGCGAGCCCCCCAGCAAGGTGCCGCCCGACATCAGCTGCCGGGCGGCGGTGCCTTGCAGATATCTGGCGAGGTGTTATCCGCCCTACTCCGCCGCGGGCAGCCGTTCCGGCTCCGCCTCCGCCTTGGCGGCGGCGGTCTTCTCGCGCTCCTCGAGGATGAGGGCGTCGCGCCGGACCGCCACCTCGCGCAGCAGGCTCATCACCGCGCCGGTGCCGGCCGGGATCAGGCGGCCGACGATGACGTTCTCCTTGAGCCCGTCGAGGGTGTCGGCCTTGCCGTTGACCGCGGCCTCGGTCAGCACGCGCGTCGTCTCCTGGAACGAGGCGGCGGAGATGAACGAACGCGTCTGCAGCGAGGCCTTGGTGATGCCGAGCAGGATCGGATGGCCCTTGGCCGGCTTCTTGCCCTCGGCCTCCGCCCGCGCGTTGACCTCGTCGAGCTCGATCTTGTCGATCTGCTCGCCCTGGATCAGTTCGGTCTCGCCCGACTCGTCGATCTCCACCTTCTGCAGCATCTGGCGGACGATCACCTCGATGTGCTTGTCGTTGATGTGGACGCCCTGCAGCCGGTAGACCTCCTGGATCTCGTTGAGCAGATAGGCGGCGAGGTCCTCGACGCCCTTGATCGCCAGGATGTCGTGCGGCGCCGGGTTGCCTTCGACGATGAAGTCGCCCTTCTCGATGACGTCGCCGTCCTGCAAGTGGATGTGCTTGCCCTTGGGGATCAGGTACTCGGCCGGCTCCACGCCCTTCTCGGTCGACTCGATGGTGAGCCGGCGCTTGTTCTTGTAGTCGCGGCCGAACCGCACGGTGCCGGAGATCTCGGCGATGACCGCCGCTTCCTTCGGCCGGCGCGCTTCGAACAGCTCCGCCACCCGCGGCAGGCCGCCGGTGATGTCGCGCGTCTTGGCGCTTTCGGTCGGGATGCGGGCGATGACGTCGCCGGCCTTCACCTTGCCGCCCGGATCGACCGAGATGACGGCGTCGACCGCGAGCTGGTAGCGCGCATCGCCGCCGCGGGCGAGCTTGAGGATCTTGCCGTCCTTGCCCTTGATGACGATGGCCGGCCGCAGGTCCGCCCCGCGCCCGGAGGTGCGCCAGTCGGTCACCACCCGCTTGGCGATGCCGGTCGATTCGTCGAGCGATTCCGAGATCGACTGGCCTTCCACCAGGTCCTCGAACCCGATGCTGCCTTCGACCTCGGTCATCATCGGCCGGGTGTACGGATCCCACTCGGCGATGCGCTGGCCGCGCTTGATCTTGTCGCCCTCCGCCACGCGCAGCCGCGAGCCGTACTGCACCCGGTGCACCGCGCGCTCCGTGCCGTCCTGGTCGACCACGATGATCGCCATGTTGCGGGCCATGGCGATCAGATCGCCATCGGAATTGCGCGCGACGTTCATGTTCTTGATCTTGATCTTGCCGTCGAAGTTCGACTCGATGAACGACTGCTCGGAGATCTGCGCCGCGCCGCCGATGTGGAACGTGCGCATGGTGAGCTGGGTGCCCGGCTCGCCGATCGACTGCGCCGCGATGACGCCGACCGCTTCGCCCATGTTGACCGGGGTTCCCCGCGCCAGGTCGCGCCCGTAGCACTTGGCGCACACCCCGCTGGTCAGCTCGCAGGTGAGCACCGAGCGCAGCCGCACTTCCTGCACGCCGGAATTGCTGATCGCTTCGCACTGCGGCTCCTCGATCAGGGTTCCGCGCTTGACCAGCACGGTGTTGGTCGCCGGATCGCGGATGTCCTCGGCGGCGGTGCGGCCGAGGATGCGGGTTGCCAGCGACGCCACCACCTGCCCGGAATCGATGATCGCACGGACCTTGATGCCGGCCTTGGTCTTGCAGTCGTCGCTGGTGATGATGCAGTCCTGCGCCACGTCGACCAGCCGGCGGGTGAGGTAGCCGGAGTTCGCCGTCTTGAGCGCGGTGTCGGCCAGGCCCTTGCGCGCGCCGTGCGTCGAGTTGAAGTACTCGAGCACCGAGAGCCCCTCCTTGAAGTTGGAGATGATCGGGCTTTCGATGATCTCGCCCGAGGGCTTCGCCATCAGGCCGCGCATGCCGGCGAGCTGCTTCATCTGCGTCGGCGAGCCGCGGGCGCCCGAGTGGGCCATCATGTAGATCGAGTTGACCGGGACCTCGCGCCCGTTCGCGTCCTTACGCACGGCGGAGATTTCCTGCATCATCTCGTCGGCGATGCGGTCGGTGCACTTCGCCCAGGCGTCGACGACCTTGTTGTACTTCTCGCCCTGGGTGATGAGTCCGTCGTTGTACTGCTGCTCGTACTCCTTCACCAGGGTGCGGGTGTCCTCGACGATCTTCCACTTCGAGTGCGGCACCACCATGTCGTCCTTGCCGAACGAGATGCCCGCCTTGAACGCGTGGTGGAAGCCGAGCGCCATGATCCGGTCGCAGAAGATCACCGTCTCCTTCTGCCCGCAGTGGCGGTAGACGGTGTCGATCATGCCGGAGATTTCCCGCTTGGTCATGAGACGGTTGACCGCCTCGAAGGAAACCTTCGTGCTGCGCGGCAGCACCTGCCCGAGCATGACGCGGCCGGGCGTGGTGTCGAACCACACCCGCGCCGGCTTGCCCTTCTCGTCGAGGCCCTGCCAGCGATAGCCGATCCGGGTGTGCAGCGTGATGACGCCGGCCTCGAGCGCGTGCTCGATCTCCGCCATCTCGCCGAACATCTTGCCTTCGCCCGGCTCGCCTTCGCGCATCAGCGACAGGTAGTAGAGGCCGAGCACGATGTCCTGGCTGGGCACGATGATGGGCGAGCCGTTGGCCGGGTGCAGGATGTTGTTGGTCGACATCATCAGCACGCGCGCCTCGAGCTGCGCCTCGAGCGACAGCGGCACGTGCACCGCCATCTGGTCGCCGTCGAAGTCGGCGTTGAAGGCGGCGCACACCAGCGGATGCAGCTGGATCGCCTTGCCCTCGATCAGCACCGGCTCGAACGCCTGGATGCCGAGCCGATGCAGGGTGGGCGCGCGGTTGAGCAGCACCGGATGCTCGCGGATCACCTCGTCGAGGATGTCCCAAACCTCCGGCTTCTCCTTCTCGACCAGCTTCTTGGCCTGCTTGACCGTGGTGGACAGTCCCTTGGCGTCGAGCCGCGAGTAGATGAACGGCTTGAACAGCTCGAGCGCCATCTTCTTCGGCAGCCCGCACTGGTGCAGCTTGAGCTCCGGGCCGACCACGATCACCGAGCGGCCGGAATAGTCGACGCGCTTGCCGAGCAGGTTCTGCCGGAACCGGCCCTGCTTGCCCTTGAGCATGTCGGCGAGCGACTTGAGCGGCCGCTTGTTGGCGCCGGTGATGACGCGGCCGCGCCGGCCGTTGTCGAACAGCGCGTCGACCGCCTCCTGCAGCATCCGCTTCTCGTTGCGGATGATGATGTCGGGCGCGCGCAGCTCGATCAGCCGCTTGAGACGGTTGTTGCGGTTGATGACGCGGCGGTAGAGGTCGTTGAGGTCGGAGGTGGCGAAGCGGCCGCCGTCGAGCGGCACCAGCGGCCGCAGGTCGGGCGGGATCACCGGCACCACCGTGAGGATCATCCATTCGGGCTTGTTGCCCGACTGGACGAAAGCCTCGATCAGCTTGAGCCGCTTGGCGAGCTTCTTCGGCTTGAGCTCCGAGGTCGACTCGGCGATCTCCTTGCGCAGGTCGGTCGCCATCTTCTCGAGGTCGAGGGTGCGCAGCATGCCGCGGATCGCCTCGGCGCCGATCATGGCGGTGAACGAATCCGCGCCGTATTCCTCCTGCGCGCGCAGGTACTCGTCCTCGCTCAACAGCTGGCGATCCTTGAGCGGCGTGAGTCCCGGCTCGATGACGACGTAGTGCTCGAAATAAAGGATGCGCTCGAGATCCTTGAGCGTCATGTCGAGCAGCAGGCCGATGCGGCTCGGCAGCGACTTGAGGAACCAGATGTGCGCGACCGGCGCGGCCAGCTCGATGTGGCCCATGCGCTCGCGCCGCACGCGCGACAGCGTCACCTCGACGCCGCACTTCTCGCAGATGATGCCCTTGTACTTCATGCGCTTGTACTTGCCGCACAAGCACTCGTAATCCTTGATCGGCCCGAAGATGCGCGCGCAGAACAGGCCGTCGCGCTCCGGCTTGAACGTGCGGTAGTTGATGGTCTCCGGCTTCTTGATCTCGCCGTAGGACCACGAGTTGATCTTGTCCGGGCTCGCGATCGAAATCCGGATCTGGTCGAAGACCTGCGCCGGGACCTGCGGGCTGAACAGATTCATTACTTCTTGGTTCATCATCGTCTCCGTGTCGGATGACAGAGGACGGACGACAGACGACAGACAATCACTGTCTCTCTTGTCAAATCCGTCTTCTGTTCTCCCTGACTGATTCGAAACCGGCGATCGGACGACAGGTGACGCAAGCTGCTATCTGCCATCTGTCATCCGTCTTCTGTCCTCTGCTTATTCCGCGGCCTCGGCGCTTTCGCCGGAGCCGGAACGCTGCTTGGAATTGTGCAGGTCGACGTTGAGGCCGAGCGAGCGCATTTCCTTGACCAGCACGTTGAACGATTCCGGGATGCCGGCCTCGAACGTGTCGTCGCCGCGCACGATCGCCTCGTACACCTTGGTGCGGCCGGCGACGTCGTCCGACTTCACCGTCAGCATCTCCTGCAGCGTGTAGGCGGCGCCGTAGGCCTCGAGCGCCCACACCTCCATTTCGCCGAACCGCTGGCCGCCGAACTGCGCCTTGCCGCCCAGCGGCTGCTGGGTGACCAGGCTGTAGGGGCCGATCGAGCGGGCGTGGATCTTGTCGTCGACCAGGTGATGCAGCTTCATCATGTAGATGTAGCCGACCGTCACCTTGCGATCGAACTGCTCGCCGGTGCGTCCGTCGTGCAGGTTCACCTGGCCGGAATGATCCAGCCCGGCGAGATCGAGCATGCGCTCGATGTCCGCCTCCTTGGCCCCGTCGAACACCGGGGTGGCGATCGGCACGCCGTGGCGCAGGTTGCCGCCGAGCTCCACCAGCTCGGTGTCGCCGAGCGACTTGATGGTCTCGTCGTCGCCGTAGATCTTCTTCAGGGTCTCGCGCAGCGGCTTGAGGTCGTGGCGCGCGTAGTAGGCGTCGACCGCCTGGCCGATGCGGTGCCCGAGACCGGCACAGGCCCAGCCCAGGTGCGTCTCGAGAATCTGCCCGACGTTCATCCGGCTCGGCACGCCGAGCGGATTGAGCACGATGTCGACCGGCGAGCCGTCGGCCAAAAACGGCATGTCCTCCGACGGCACGATCTTCGACACCACGCCCTTGTTGCCGTGACGTCCGGCCATCTTGTCGCCGGGCTGGATCTTGCGCTTCACCGCGACGAAGACCTTGACCATCTTCATCACGCCGGGCGGCAGCTCGTCGCCGCGCTGCAGCTTCTCGACCTTGTCGAGGAAGCGCTGCTCGAGCCCCTTCTTCGACTCGTCGTACTGCTTGCGGATCGCCTCGATCTCGCTCATCAGCCGGTCGTTGGACACGGCGAACAGCCACCATTGCGAGCGCGGGTATTCGTCGAGCACCGCCTTGGCGATGCGGCTGTCCTTCTTGTAGCCCTTCGGCCCGGCGATGCCGGTCTTGCCCTCGAGCATTTCGCCCAGGCGGCCGTAGACGTTGCGGTCGAGGATCGCCTGCTCGTCGTCGCGGTCCTTGGCGAGCCGCTCGATCTCCTCGCGCTCGATGGCGAGCGCGCGCTCGTCCTTCTCGACGCCGTGGCGGTTGAACACCCGCACCTCGACGACGGTGCCCTGCACGCCGGGCGGCACCCGCAGCGAGGTGTCGCGCACGTCGGAGGCCTTCTCGCCGAAGATCGCGCGCAGGAGCTTTTCCTCCGGCGTCATCGGGCTTTCGCCCTTGGGCGTGATCTTGCCGACGAGGATGTCGCCGGCGCGCACCTCGGCGCCGATGTAGACGATGCCCGCCTCGTCGAGGTTCTTGAGCGCCTCTTCCGACACGTTGGGGATGTCGCGGGTGATCTCCTCCGGGCCGAGCTTGGTGTCGCGCGCCATCACCTCGAATTCCTCGATGTGGATCGAGGTGAAGACGTCGTCCTTGACGATGCGCTCGGACAGCAGGATCGAGTCCTCGAAGTTGTAGCCGTTCCACGGCATGAACGCGACGAGGACGTTGCGCCCGAGCGCCAGCTCGCCGAGCTCGGTCGAGGGACCGTCGGCGATGATGTCGCCCTTCTGGACCAGGTCGCCCACCTTCACCAGCGGCCGCTGGTTGATGCAGGTGTTCTGGTTGGAGCGCTGGAACTTCTGCAGCCGGTAGATGTCGACGCCCGAGCGGGTCGGATCGAGATCCTCGGTCGCGCGCACGACGATACGGGTGGCGTCGACCTGGTCGATCACGCCGGTGCGGCGCGCGCCGATGGCGGCGCCGGAATCGCGCGCCACCACGCCCTCCATGCCGGTGCCCACGAACGGCGCCTCGGCCCGCACCAGCGGCACCGCCTGGCGCTGCATGTTGGAGCCCATCAGGGCGCGGTTGGCGTCGTCGTTCTCCAGGAACGGAATGAGCGCCGCGGCGACCGACACCAGCTGCTTGGGCGACACGTCCATGTAGTCGACCTTGTCGGGCGCGATCATCTGCACGTCGCCGGCATGCCGGCACACGATCAGATCCTCGGTGAAGCGCCCGCGCGCGTCGATCGCCACGTTGGCCTGGGCGACGTAGTAGCGCCCCTCCTCCATGGCGGAGAGATAGACGACCTCGTCGCCGACGCGGCCGTCCTTGACCTTGCGGTACGGCGTCTCGACGAAGCCGTATTTGTTTACCCGTGCGTAGGTCGCGAGCGAGTTGATCAGGCCGATGTTCGGCCCTTCCGGCGTCTCGATCGGGCAGATGCGGCCGTAATGGGTCGGGTGCACGTCGCGCACCTCGAAGCCGGCGCGCTCGCGCGTCAGGCCGCCCGGTCCAAGCGCGGACAGCCGCCGCTTGTGGGTGATCTCCGACAGCGGGTTCGTCTGGTCCATGAACTGGGAGAGCTGCGAGGAGCCGAAGAACTCGCGCACCGCCGCCGCCGCCGGCTTGGCGTTGATCAGGTCCTGCGGCATCACGGTGTCGATGTCGACCGAGCTCATGCGCTCCTTGATGGCGCGCTCCATGCGCAGGAGGCCGATGCGGTACTGGTTCTCCATCAGCTCGCCGACCGAGCGCACCCGGCGGTTGCCGAGGTGGTCGATGTCGTCGATCTCGCCCTTGCCGTCGCGCAGGTCGAGCAGCGTGCGGATGACCGCGAGGATGTCCTCCTTGCGCAGCACCCGCACGGTGTCCTCGGCGTCGAGATCGAGCCGCATGTTCATCTTCACGCGGCCGACGGCGGAGAGGTCGTAGCGCTCCGAATCGAAGAACAGCGACTGGAACATCGCCTGCGCGGTGTCGAGGGTCGGCGGCTCGCCCGGCCGCATCACCCGGTAGATGTCGAACAGCGCGTCCTCACGCGTCATGTTCTTGTCGACCATGAGCGTGTTGCGGATGTAGGCGCCGATATTGACGTGATCGATGTCGAGCACCGGGATTTCCTTGTAGCCGGCCTCGTTGAGCACGGCCAAGTTCTTCTCGGTGATCTCCTCGCCGGCCTCCACGTAGATCTCGCCGGTCTTCGGATTGACCAGGTCCTCGGCGATGTAATGGCCGATCAGCTCCTCGTCGGTCATGCGCAACGCCTTGAGGCCGCGCTCGGCCAGCTGGCGCGCCTGGCGCACGGTGATCTTCTTGCCGGCCTCGACCACGACCTTGCCGCTGTCGGCGTCGACCAGGTCGTTGACCGCCTTGTAGCCGCGCAGCCGGTTGGCATCGAACGGCATGCGCCAGCCGTCCTTGGTGCGCTTGTAGTGCACCTGCCGATAGAACGTGTTGAGGATCTCCTCGCCGTCCATGCCGAGCGCGTAGAGCAGCGACGTCACCGGAATCTTCCGGCGCCGGTCGATGCGCGCATGCACGATGTCCTTGGCGTCGAACTCGATGTCGAGCCACGAGCCGCGGTAGGGAATGATGCGCGCGGCGAACAGCAGCTTGCCGGACGAATGGGTCTTGCCCTTGTCGTGATCGAAGAACACGCCGGGCGAGCGGTGCATCTGGCTGACGATGACGCGCTCGGTGCCGTTGACGATGAAGGTGCCGTTCGACGTCATGAGCGGAATGTCGCCCATGTAGACGTCCTGCTCCTTGATGTCCTTGACCGACTTCGCGCCGGTCTCCTCGTCGACATCGAACACGATCAGGCGCAGCGTCACCTTGAGCGGCGCCGCGTAGGTCATGCCGCGCTGACGGCATTCGTCGACGTCGTACTTGGGCGGCTCGAACTCGTAGTGCACGAACTCGAGCATCGAGGTGTTGGAAAAGTCGGAGATCGGAAACACCGACTTGAACACCGTCTGCAAGCCTTCGTCCGGACGGCCGCCCTGCGGTTCCGCGATCTGCAAGAACTGGTCGTAGGACGCCTTCTGAACCTCGATGAGGTTCGGCATCTCGGCGACTTCCTCGATCTTGCCGAAGAACTTGCGGACCCGCTTGCGACCGGTGAATGTCTGCGCCATCGTTGGCCTCGTGCTGCGTCGCGCCCCATGCGGCGACGATTTTCCCGGCGGCCGATCAGGCCGTGCTCCGGGACAGGTATCGCTCAGGCCAAGTCCACGCGGCTGGGCGTCTTTGCAGTCCAGCCGGCGGACCCGCCTTGAAATCCTCGATCCGGCCTAGGCCCGAATCGCATGCAAGTTTAGCGCCGTTAAACGACGATCGCGGCGATTCCGGGGGTGACAACCCCGGAATCGCTTGAATCCACTCACGATTATTTCAGCTCGACCTTGGCCCCCACCTTTTCCAGGGTGGCCTTGATCTTGGCGGCTTCGTCCTTGTTCACGCCTTCCTTGACCGGCTTGGGCGCCCCTTCGACCAGGTCCTTGGCCTCCTTGAGGCCGAGGCCGGTCAGGGCCCGCACTTCCTTGATGACCTCGATCTTCTTCTCGCCTATGGCCGCGAGGACGACCGTGAACTCGGTCTTCTCCTCGGCCACCGCAGCGGCCGCCGCCGGGGCTGCCGCCACCGCCACCGCGGCCGCGGCGGACACGCCCCATTTCTCCTCGAGCATCTTGGCAAGCTCCGCCGCCTCGAGGACGGTCAGGCTGCTCAAATCGTTCACCAGTTTCGACAGATCAGTCATGGTAGATAGTCCTTTTTCGGTTCGAACCAAGGGCTAGCGAAGGGTCACGCCGCTTCGCTCTTGTCGGCATAGGCCTGAACGACCCGGGCGAGCTTGCTCGCCGGCGCGTTGAGCAGCTGGGCCACCTTGGTCGCCGGTGCCTGGATAAGGCCGACGATCTTTGCCCGCAGCTCATCGAGGGACGGCAAGGCGGCAAGCGCCTTGACGCCGTCCACGTTCAGGGAGGTCGTGCCCATCGCCCCGCCCAGGATGACGAACCGCTCGTGCGTCCTGGCGAAGTCGACGGCGACCTTGGGCGCCGCGACCGGATCGCCCGAGTAGGCGATCAGGGTCGGCCCCTTGAGCAGGGGCGCGATGGTGGCGACGTCCGTGCCGTCAAGAGCGATCTTGGCGAGACGGTTTTTCGCGACCCGCACGGCGGCGCCCGCCTGCTTCATCTGCTTGCGCAGCGTCTGCATTTGGACGACCGTGAGGCCGGAATAGTGAGCGACGACGACGACGTTCGCGGCCTTGAACACGGCGTTGAGCGTCGTGACGAGCTCCTTCTTTTCCGCTCGATCCACGTGGATCCTCTTTCCGGTCGGCGGCCCCGGATTGCGCCGGGGACCGTAGGGTTGCACCAGCCGTCCCGCGCAAACGGGACGACGCTCCGATGCCCTGCCCCCCGGTACCGGCCAAGCCGCCGCTCCAGGTCTCGAGGTTCGAACCGACCGCCAGGCTCGCGCCCGGCCATCGGCCTTTCCCCGTCTATGCAGGCATGATTAAGCCGGTTGCCCGGCGCCTGCAGTCTCGGACAGGACGGGCCGAAAGACCTGATCCACCAGGGATCCGATCCCGCGGTCCTTTCCGCCCGGGCGAACCCGGCCGGAACCTTCACTCCCGGCCGTAAGCCAGGAAAAACTCACGCCTTTACGCCTTTGCGCCTTCGGCCCGGAACACCGTCGAGGGCTCGATCTTCACCCCCGGCCCCATGGTCGAGGAGATCGCGATCTTGTTGACGAACGAACCCTTGGCGCCGGCCGGCTTTGCCTTCTGCACAGCGTCCGCAAAGGCCTTGATGTTCTCGGCGAGCTTCTCCTCCGAAAACGACGCCTTGCCGACCCCCGCATGGATGATGCCGGCCTTCTCGACCCGGAATTCGACCGAGCCGCCCTTGGCGCCGCGCACCGCCGTGGTCACGTCCGCGGTCACCGTGCCGACCTTCGGGTTGGGCATCAGGCCGCGCGGCCCCAGCACCTTGCCGAGCCGGCCCACCAGCGGCATCAGGTCCGGGGTGGCGATGCAGCGGTCGAAATCGATCTGCCCGGCGTTGACCTTCTCGACCAGGTCCTCGGCGCCGACGATGTCGGCGCCCGCCGCCTTCGCCTCCTCCGCCTTGGCGCCGCGCGCGAACACCGCGACGCGCTGGGTGCGGCCGGAGCCGTTGGGCAGGTTGACCACGCCGCGCACCATCTGGTCGGCGTGACGCGGGTCGACGCCGAGGTTCATCGCCACCTCGATCGTCTCGTCGAACTTCGCCTTCGCCCGCTCCTTGACCATCTTCACCGCTTCGCCCAGCGGATAGAACTTGTCGCGGTCGATGCCTTCGCGCGCCGTAGCGGTCCGTTTGCCGTGTGCCATTGTTCTACTCCCCGACCTCGAGACCCATCGACCGCGCCGATCCTTCGATCATGCGCATCGCGGACTCGATGCTGTCGCAGTTCAGGTCCTTCATCTTCTTCTCGGCGATCTCGCGCACCTGCGCCTTGCTCACCGAGCCGGCCGATCCGCGCCCCGGCGTCTTCGACCCGCTTTCGATGTTCGCCGCCTTCTTGAGGAAGTGAGACACCGGCGGGGTGCGCATCTCGAAGGCGAACGAGCGGTCCGCGTAAATGGTGATCACCACCGGGATCGGCGCGTTGCGCTCGAGGTTCTGGGTCTGCGCGTTGAACGCCTTGCAGAACTCCATGATGTTGAGGCCGCGCTGGCCGAGCGCCGGGCCGATCGGCGGCGACGGATTGGCCGCGCCGGCCGGCACTTGCAGCTTGAGATAGCCGGTTATTTTCTTTGCCATGACGCCTTCTAGAGTTTCTCGACTAGAGCTTCTCGACCTGCCCGAACTCGAGCTCGACCGGGGTGGCGCGGCCGAAGATCGACACCGCGACCTTCACCCGCGAACGCGCATCGTCCACTTCCTCGACCGTGCCGTTGAACGAGGCGAACGGTCCGTCGGACACCCGTACCTGCTCGCCGACCTCGAAGGTGATCGAGGGCTTCGGCCGTTCGATCCCCTCCTGCACCTGATGCAGGATGCGCGCCGCCTCGGCGTCGGTGATCGGCGTCGGCTTCGACTTGTCGGCGCCGAGGAAGCCGGTGACCTTCGGCGTGTTCTTGATCAGGTGGTAGGCCTCGTCGGTGAGCTCCACCTTCACCAGCACGTAGCCGGGAAAGAATTTGCGCTCCGCGTCGACCTTGCGGCCGCGCCGCACCTCGACGACCTTCTCGGTCGGCACCATCACGCCGCCGTCGCCGACGTCCTGGTCGAACAGATGCGAGAGCCCGCGGCTCTTCGCCTGCTCGCGGATCGAATCGGCGACCTTCCGCTCGAAATTGGAATACGCGTGCACGATATACCAGCGCTTGGCCATGACCGCGGATCCCGCCGTTTTGACTTTTTCAGCTAGCAAGGCCCAACACCGTGGTTACGAGCAGGCGGATGAACTGATCCGCGACCAGGAAGAACACCGACGCGATCGCCACCATCACGAACACCATGGCGGTGGTGATCGCGGTCTCGCGACGCGACGGCCAGGTGACCTTCTGCGTCTCGTCGCGCACCTCCTGCATGAACTTGAATAGGTTCGCCTTCGCCATGACCCTGCCTTTTCAGAGGACGGACACCAGAGGACCGACGACGGATATAGGCATCGTCGTCACGTTTTTCCGTCCTCCGTCGTCTGCCATCTGTCCTCTGTGTTCTGGCAGGAGTGGAGGGACTCGAACCCCCAACCCCCGGTTTTGGAGACCGGTGCTCTAGCCAGTTGAGCTACACTCCTACTTCGGATGACGGATGCCGGAGGACGGAGGTCAGATTGGGACAGCGTTTGCTGCGTTTTCTTCGTCTGACCTCAGACATCCGACATCCGGCCTCTATTCTATGATCTGGGCGACGACGCCGGCGCCGACCGTGCGGCCGCCCTCGCGGATGGCGAACCGGAGCTTCTCCTCCATCGCGATCGGCACGATCAGCTCGACCGTCATCGACACGTTGTCGCCCGGCATCACCATCTCGGTCCCCTCGGGCAGCTGCACCACCCCGGTCACGTCGGTCGTGCGGAAGTAGAACTGCGGCCGGTAGTTGGTGAAGAACGGCGTGTGCCGGCCCCCCTCCTCCTTGGTCAGGATGTAGGCCTCCGCCTTGAACTTCGTGTGCGGCTTCACCGAGCCGGGCTTGCACAGGACTTGCCCGCGCTCCACCTTCTCCCGGTCGATCCCGCGCAGCAGGCAGCCCACGTTGTCGCCCGCCTCCCCCTGGTCGAGCAGCTTGCGGAACATCTCGACGCCCGTCACCGTCGTCTTCTGCGTCTCCTTGAGCCCGACGATCTCGACCTCTTCGCCGACCTTGATGATCCCCCGCTCGATCCGACCCGTCACCACCGTCCCGCGCCCGGAGATCGAGAACACGTCCTCGACCGGCATCAGGAACGGCTGGTCCTTCGGCCGCTCCGGCTGCGGGATATAGGCGTCAACCGCCTTCATCAGCTCCAGCACCGAGTTGCGGCCGATCTCCGGCTTCTCGTCGTTGAGCGCGCAGGTCGCCGAGCCCTTCACCACCGGGATGTCGTCGCCCGGAAAGTCGTACTTCGACAGCAGCTCGCGGACCTCCAGCTCCACCAGCTCGATGAGCTCCGGATCGTCCACCATGTCGACCTTGTTCATGTACACAACCAGCGCCGGCACCCCCACCTGCCGCGCCAGCAGGATGTGCTCGCGCGTCTGCGGCATCGGGCCGTCCGCCGCCGACACCACCAGGATCGCCCCGTCCATCTGCGCCGCGCCCGTGATCATGTTCTTCACGTAGTCCGCGTGCCCGGGGCAGTCCACGTGCGCGTAGTGCCGCTTGTCCGTCTCGTACTCCACGTGCGCCGTCGCAATCGTGATCCCGCGCGCCTTCTCTTCCGGCGCCTTGTCGATCTGGTCGTACGCCGTGTACTTCGCCTTCCCGCTCTCCGCCAATATCTTCGTGATCGCCGCCGTCAGCGACGTCTTCCCATGGTCGACGTGCCCGATCGTCCCGATATTGCAATGCGGCTTCGTCCGCGCGAATTTCTCTTTGGCCATCGCCGCTCGTCCGTCCTCTCTCGCCTGTCGTCTTTACGTCTGTCGTCCATCATCCGTTTGGAGCGGGTGAAGGGAATCGAACCCTCGTCATCAGCTTGGAAGGCTGTTGCTCTACCATTGAGCTACACCCGCACGCTTCTGACCGGTGGGTTGGTGGAGGGGGTTGGATTTGAACCAACGTAGGCTAAGCCAACGGATTTACAGTCCGTCCCCTTTAACCACTCGGGCACCCCTCCGGAACATGCCACCGACGGAGCGTTGAGGATGCTGGCAAACAGAAACACCCCGCCGGCGAGCAGGGATTCCCGTGGGCGGTGTTATGGTGACCGGCCCCCTTGGTGTCAACCGGAAAAGTGCTCCGGAAATAGCAATTTGGCGCCCGCCCTTCAATCGGGCGAGCGGTCGCAGGAACAGATTGCCTGTGCGGCTAAATTGCCAAAGGTTATGTCCCGTGACAAGGACTTTGCGTATGCCTGAGCGCAAATGGCCCCCGCGACAGCCCCGCCCCGCCGCCAAGGGGCCGCGGCCCCTTGGACAAGGGGGAATTGGCCCCAGGCCGGAACGGCGATTCCGGCCGGCACCGCGCGATCCGGACGGCCCGGCCGTGCTTTACGGCTGGCACACGGTCAAGGCCGCCCTGGAGAACCCGCATCGGCGGTTCCGCCGCCTGCTGGCAACCGAGAACGCCGCCCGGCGCCTGGCTGAGGACGGCCTGAAACTGCCGATGACGCCGGAACTGGTGCGGCCCGATACGATCGCGGGGCAATTGCCGCCCGATGCGGTGCATCAGGGCCTGCTGGCGGAGGCGGATCCGCTGCCGTCACCGGCGATCGAGGACCTGCCCGCCGACGGGATCGTGCTCGCCCTCGACCAGATCACGGATCCGCACAATGTCGGCGCCATCCTGCGCTCGGCCGCGGCTTTCGACGTCAAGGCCGTGGTCATCACCGCCCGCCACAGCCCGGAAGCGACCGGCGTGCTGGCAAAATCCGCCTCGGGGGCGCTGGAGCACGTGCCGATCGCGGAGATCGGCAACCTGGCGCGCGGGCTCGAAGGCCTCAAGGCGCGTGGCTTCCTGCTGGTCGGCCTCGACAGCCTGGGCACCACCGATCTCGCCGCCGTGCCGCTCACCGCCCCGCTCGCCCTGGTGCTGGGAGCGGAGGGCAAGGGGCTGCGGCAGCTCACCCGCAGCCTCTGCCATGCGGTGGCGCGCCTCGACCTGCCCGGCGCGATCAAGAACCTGAACGTGTCGAACGCGGCCGCGATCGCGCTTTACATGGCGACGGCGCGGCTCAAGCCGCCGGCGGGACCCTGACGGCAGAACGCCGCCCCGCGCGCGGGACGGCGCTCTCGCCGGGAAAAACGCCGCTCAGTGGTGGATGTACATGCCGCGGCCGCGGTACCCCATGCCGCGGTAGCCCATGCCGCGGTAGCCCATGCCCATGCCGGCCCGATAGGCCACCCGGTGGCCGGCCCAGCCGGCGCGATAGCCGCCGAACCGGTAACCGTAACCGCGGCCGTAGCCGCGGCCGTACCCATAACCACGGCCGTAGCCATAACCGCGGCCATAGCCGTAGCCCTGACCGTAGCCGGAGCCATAGCCGTAGACGTTCGGCACCGGCTCGGGGGCCGTGGGCGCCGGTATCTGCACGACCGGGCCCTGGTCGACCGGGTAGGTCGGTTGCACCGGCGTATAGACGGTAACCGGCTGGTAGACCGTGCTCGGGACATAATAAGTGGACTGATAACCGCACCCACCGCAGCCGCAGCAGGCGGAGGCGGAACTGACCGACAGGACCAGGGCCGCCAACGCGGCGGCACCGGCAACGACACGCATACGAAGTACCGACATTCCAGACGCTCCCCTCAACATGGCTTCCGCTTGGAAGCTTGGACGCATGGGGCTTTGAGCCCCGGCTTGGTTCCGGCGCACGCGCGCCGGCAACGTTCGTTGTTTCTCGTTATCTGCGGCCCGGCGGCGCCAGGATGACGGGCGGCGGCGCGAACGGCGGATATACGGTGACGGGCCCCGGCTGGGATTCGACGGACCAGGACTTGTGATAGGCGGGCCCGCCTCCGGGGCGGACGGGCCCCGCGTCGACCTCCTTGCGGCCATAGGCCGGCGTGCGGCCGGTCGCCGGGAAATAATGGGGCGGCCAGTCGGGTGCCGCCTGCCAGGCTCCGCCGTCGATCACGACGATGCCGCCCGGCCGATAGAGGCCCCAATCGCCGTACACGACCGCGCCGGTGGCCTCGACCCCATTGATGATGACGGGAACGCCCGGCTTGCCGGGGACCGCGATCACCGGCTGGCTGTCGCCGGCGCGCGTGGACGCGGCCGTGAGGACGAGGCCGGCGGCGGCAAATGCAATGGAGCGCATACGAAAGGCCATTGGCCCCTCCAAGTCGCGCGCATTCTACGCCGATGCCGCAGCGCAAGCCGTTAACGCATTGATAAATCATGTAGTAATGTTAATGACGCGCTCGACCGCTTGGTGACGATTTCCGCCGCGCAGATCGGCGCCGCCGTCCGCTACGACTTTCGGTGTACGACCAGTGGCGCACAGACAAGGGCGCGCAACCAAGCGTACCCTCCCGCGGGATGGCTGCGCCCGGCACCTGCCGGGCGCGAGATGCTTGCGTCATCATCCGGGGGCGGACATCATGACAAGGTTGACTGCGGGCAACATGCGCCCTGTGCGCGTGACGCGCGAAGAACGGCTCGTCTTCGATCACCGACCCGCGGCAGGCAACAGGGGAGGATGAACCATGGTAGCTCAGGTTCCGGCGAACTTCCGCCGCGTGATTACCGCCGCAGCGGCGGGAAACGTCATCGAGTGGTATGACTTCTATATTTTCGGGAGCTTGGCCGCGATCTTGTCGGTCAAATTCTTCGAGAAGTCCCATCCGGTTGCCGCGCTGCTCAGCACGATCGCGTTGTTCACCGCCGGGTTTCTGATCCGGCCGTTGGGGGCATTCCTGTTCGGCTGGCTGGGAGACGTCGTCGGCCGCAAATACACCTTCCTCATCACGCTCATGGGCATGGCGATCGGCACCGGGGCGATCGGGCTGATCCCGACTTTCGACCAGATCGGGTTGGCCGCCGCGATCATCCTGTTTCTATTGCGGATCGTGCAAGGCCTTTGCCTGGGAGGCCAATACGGCGGCGCCATCACCTACGTCGCCGAGCACGTGTCGGACGAACGGCGCGGTTACTATACCGGCTGGCTGCAGACCTCGCCCACCCTCGGGATCGTGCTCTCGCTCCTCGTGATCATCATCGTGCGCACGTACCTGGGCGAGCAGGCGTTCAGCGACTGGGGGTGGCGCATCCCGTTCCTGTTTTCCTTCCTGCTGCTCTTCGTCGCGGGCTACGTCCGTGCCCAATTCGAAGAGTCTCCGGTCTACGCGGAGATCAAGGCCAAGGGCCACACCAGCAAGAACCCATGGCGCGAGGCCTTCCTCAACCCCCACAATTTAAAGTACGTGGTGATCGCCACCATCGTGGTGCTCGGACAGGGCGTGGTCTGGTACAGCGGCCAGTTCTGGGCGCTGTACTTCCTGCAGCAGGTGTCCAAGCTGGACGCCCTGACTACCGCCTACATCGTGGGAGCCGGGCTGATCATCGGCACGCCGACGTTGATCTTCTTCGGCTGGCTCTCCGACATCATCGGCCGCAAGCCGGTGATCTTGGGCGGCATGCTGATTGCGGCGGTCACCTACTATCCGCTCTATGTGTGGCTCGGATCCGTCTCGCAGCCGGGCCATGTCGACTATCCGATCGCGATCCTCATCGTCGCCATTCTGGTCTCCTATGTCGGGATGGTGTACGGACCGATCGGCGCGTTCCTCGCCGAATTCTTCCCCGGCCGGATCCGCTACACGTCGGTGTCGGTGCCCTACCACATCGGCAACGGCTGGGGCGGCGGCCTGGTGCCGTTCATCACCACAGCGGCTTGGACGGCGACGGGCAGCATCGGCTATGCGCTGATCTACCCGATCGCGGTTCCTGCCGTATGCTTCGTGCTCAGCCTGTTCCTGATGCCGGAGACCCGCAAGATGAGCATCTGGGACCCGGAGACGCAAAAGGCGTAAACGGCAAGCCCGCAAGGCAAGCCGCAAGCGGGGCCGTTTCGGCCCCGCTTTTTTTATTGTGGACACGAAGCGACGCGAACCGACCTGCTGCCGGGCGCCTTATGATGTGGGGGAGGCCGCCGCCAGAATCCGAAATAAGGGCTTGCCGACCTGGCTCGCCGAACCGGCTGGCGATGGGGAGATGAGGCATGGTCAAACCCTCGCTCGAACCGGGTGCGACGATCGACGGCTTTCGTATCGAGGAGCGCGTCCATCAGGGCGGAATGGCCGCGCTTTGGCGAGTTTCACGGCCGGGCACGATGATGCCCATGCTGATGAAAGTCCCCTTCATGGCGGAAGGCGCGGACCCGGCGGCGATCGTCGGTTTCGAGATGGAGCAAATGATCTTGCCGCGCCTGTCCGGCAGCCACGTTCCAAAATTCGTTGCGGCGGGCGATTTCGCCGTACAACCCTATATCGTGATGGAACGCATCCCGGGAAAAACGCTGTTGCAGCGTCTCCCCGAGCTGCCGTTGCCCTATCCGGAAGTCGTCGACATCGGCTTGAAAGTCGCCGCCGCGCTGGATGATCTGCATCGGCAGCATGTCATTCACCTTGACGTGAAGCCGAGCAACATCATGTTTCGGCCGAACGGTGAGGCGGTACTCGTCGATTTCGGACTTTCGCATCACGACCAGATTCCCGACCTGATGCAGGAGGAGTTTCGGCTGCCGATCGGCACGGCCCCCTATATGTCGCCCGAGCAACTGCTGGGCGTTCGCAGCGATCCGAGAAGCGATCTATTCGCCTTGGGGGCCCTGCTGTATTTCTTCACGACCGGCGTGCGGCCGTTCGGCCAGCGCGAGACGATGCGCGGAATGCGCCGGCGGCTGTGGCGCGATCCGGTTCCTCCGCGCCGGCTGAAACCCGACTATCCGCCGTGGCTGCAAGAGATCGTCTTGCGATGCATCGAGATCGAACCCGCGTGGCGCCATCCGACCGCGGCTCAACTCGCGTTCGAATTGAGCCATCCCGGTCAGGTCAAGCTGACCAAGAGATCCGAGCGCCTACAGCAGGATCCGCTGACCACTGTTCTAAGACGCCGCTTCAACAAGGATCTCGCGCGGACGATCGTGTCGCCCGCGACGGCGACACATATGGCTTCGGCGCCGATTGTCGCGGTCGCCATCGATCTGGCGGAGGAATCGACGCTGCTCAACGACGCGCTTCGCCACACCGCGCGACGCATTCTTGCGACGCTGCCGTCCGCACGACTGGCTTGCCTCAACGTGCTCAAGCTGGGCCGGGTCACCCTTGATTCCACGCTGGACGAGGAGGGCCACAACAAGCAGATCGATCGTCTCGTTGCGCTGCGGCATTGGGCCGAACCGCTGAAGCTCGAAAGCCACCGTTTGACGGCACACGTCCTTGAATCGGTCGATCCCGCCCACGCGATTATCGAATTCGCTCAAGCCAATCATATCGACCACATTGTGATCGGCGCGCGGCAAAACTCATTGCTGCGCAAATTGCTGGGCAGCGTATCCGCCAAAGTGGCCGCGGAAGCGCCTTGTACCGTTACCGTCGTTCGACCTGCCCAAACAACGCAGGGCGGCCAGCCGTGATCAGTACAGGGTCCGCCGAAGATAGCGGAAACCGGTCCACGATAGCGAAAGTTTCCGGCGAAGCTCGGTTCTCGATGGCGTGCGCGGTAGACAATGCCTCGAAGCGGCCAACCCGCCGTCCGCTCCGTCATCGGCGCAGCGCCCTCAGCTCCGCTTCGACTTTCGGCGTAAGACCAGTGACGCACAGACAAGCCTCCGCGCCGCCGCGTAGTTTCACCGGCGGAGCGGCGGCTGTCGCGCTTCGGCCCCATGATCCATGGGACGATACCCATGACCACGCTGACTGCGACCTCCGCACGCGGTGCGGGCATGACGAGCGAGGAGAGATTCGTCATCTTCGCATCTTCGCTGGGGACTGCATTCGAGTGGTACGACTTTTACCTTTACGCTATCCTGGCGCCGTTCTTTTCCGCGCTGTTCTTCCCGCTTGGCAATGACACCGCGAATCTACTTGCCGGGTTTGCCACCTATGCGGCGGGCTTCTTGGTTCGTCCGTTCGGCGCCCTGATATTCGGCCGCGTCGGCGATCTTGTCGGCCGCAAATACACCTTCCTGGTCACCATCGTCGTGATGGGCGCGTCGACCTTCCTGGTCGCATTCATCCCATCCTTCACCACCGTTGGCTGGGCGGCTCCGGTCGTCCTGGTGACGCTGCGGTTGCTGCAGGGGCTTGCGCTGGGCGGCGAATACGGCGGGGCGGCAACCTACGTCAGCGAGCACTCGCGTCCCAACGAGCGCGGCTATGCCACGAGCTTCATCCAGACCACGGCGACGCTCGGGTTGTTCCTCGCCCTCGCCATCATCCTGCTGTGCCGCGCGGGCCTCGACGCCGATGATTTCAAGATCTGGGGCTGGCGCATACCGTTCCTCGTCTCCGTCATCCTGCTGGCGTTCTCGGTCTACATCCGGCTCAAGCTCAACGAGACGCCGATCTTCCAGAAGATGAAGGATGAGGGCAAAGGCTCCAAGGCACCACTGACAGAGAGCTTCCTGCGTTACCCGAACAACAAGTACGTGCTCCTCGCGCTGCTGGGGGCGACGGCCGGCCAGGGTGTGGTGTGGTACACGGGCCAGTTCTACGCGCTGTTCTTCCTGGGGACCCTCGCGCTCAATCTGGATTTCCAATGGGCCTATATCCTGATTGGCGTGTCACTCCTGATCGGAACACCGTTCTTCATCGTGTTCGGCTGGCTCTCCGACCGGGTCGGACGCCTCAATATCATTCTGGCGGGCTGCCTGATCGCCGCGGTCTCTTACTTCCCGCTGTTCGCGGCGCTCACCCACTACGTCAACCCCGACCTTGAGAAATTCCAGCAGACCAACCAGCTGACGGTGACGGCGGATCCGGAGACCTGTCGATTCGTCGGGCCGTGGAATGAGCCGACTCCATGTCACGACGCTCGCAGCTTCCTGACCAAGGGGGGCTTGTCCTTCGTCACCGTCAACGGTCCGGCCGGCTCGGCACCGACCCTGACTATCAAGTCGGCGTCCTCAGCCAAGGCCGTCGAGGGTTGGGACCAGGCGAAATGGAAATCGGCGTTGTCGGCCGCCGGCTATCGGGACAAGGCCGATCCGGCCCAAGGTCAACTGGGTGATGGCCGAGCTGATCCTGGTCATCATGGTGATCTACGTGACCATGGTGTATGGGCCAATTGCGGCGTTCCTGGCGGAGATGTTCCCGACCAGGGTCCGCTACACCTCGATGTCGCTGCCCTATCACATCGGCAACGGCTGGTTCGGCGGCTTCCTGCCCGCCACCGTGCTCGCCATCGTGGCGGCGACCGGCAACATCTACTCGGGCCTGTGGTATCCGGTCGCGGTAGCGGCGATGAGCTTCGTCATCGGGCTCATCTTCCTGCCCGAAACCAAGGACCGCGACATCGCCGAGATGTGACGGCCGAAAACGGCGGGGCGGCGCGAGCCGCCCTGCCGGCTCTTGCTTGCGGCCCCGCTCCGGCGGGGCTTTTTCTTTGGATCGTGTAGACTGGCGCTCGGATGGACCGCACACCTGATATGCTGGTTGATATGCCGGTTGGCCCCCAGAGCGGGATGACTTTTCTTCGAATCGTCATCCCGCTCTATGTTGTTCATGGAGCATGATGTTTTCCGCAAACCGGTACCCACCCCGCATCAAGTGCGGGGCAGGCTTTTTCGGCATCATGCTCTTAGCGAAAGAAAGAGGTCAGGAATGAATCGTCTTCATGCCTTCGTGCGCGTGGCCACGATTGCGGTGGCCACGATTGCGATTGCCACGATCTCGGCCGGCTGGGCCGCGGCCAAGGACATGCGGTTTCCGGAAAAGGGCGATATCGCCTTCGTCCTGCATATCGGCGACGACTGGGGCGCCACTCCGGACAATTCCGGAAACCTGATCCTCAAGGCGCCCGGCAATTTTGCCGGAATGTCCCTGTCGGTAATCGAGGACAAGGCGTCCGCGACCGCGTCGCGCGATGAGGTGGCAAAGGCCATTCTCGCCGCCGCCAATGCCGAGCCGTTCTACAAGCACGAGCCGTCCGCGATCGGCCGCGTCAAGGCGGAGGCCTACTACAGCAAGATGGTGAACGCCAACAAGGTCAACCTGGCCGTGAAGCTGATCGTGGTCCAGGTGGCGCAAACCCACGTGGCGACGCTCACCGTTCTCCACGCGGCAAAACAACCTCAGCGCGGCACAGCAGAAGGCCATCGACGACACGGTGAAGGGCATCACGCTGACCGGCGTCAAATAGCCCGCGCGCCCTAGATCGCTTTCCGATTCAATTGAATCGGAAAGCGCTGTAGGTTTTTGATTTTGTCGCATTTTCTGCGAAAAACCGGTGCCCACCCCGGATCGCGTCCGGGGCAGGCTTTTTCCGGAAAATGCTCTAAAGGCCGATCCGATGACCCGGCTCCCGCCCGACCGCCTGTCGACCGACCCGAGAAGCCCGCACTACGACGCCGCGCTCCTGGAACGGGGGGTGGGGGTGCGCTTCAACGGCGTCGAGAAGACCACGGTCGAGGAATACTGCGTGAGCGAGGGTTGGATTCGGGTCGCCGTCGGGAAAACCCTGGACCGGCACGGCGCCCCGCTCACGATCAAGCTGCGCGGGTCGGTGGAGCCGTATTTTCGCGCGGATCACGAGGCGTGAGCGCCGTGCGCCGCTCCATCGCTCACACGATCTTCAGGAACTTGGACTTGCCGCCGGAGACCTGCTGATAGCGGAACTTGCAGTCGATGATGTCGCCGATGTCGGTGAAATCGCACGGGCCGCTGGCGCCCTCGTAGTTGACCTCCCGGCCGGCGGCGAGCGCCTTGAGGCCTTCGACCGCCGAATAGACCTTGGTGCCCGGCCCCTGCGAGATCTTGCGCACATTGTCGCGTAGCGCCGTTCCGTTCGCCTCCCCGGCCTTGGCGATGGTCAGGCATACGAGGCTGATCCAATCGGTCGCCTGGGTCTCGTAGGAATCCGGATCGGCGATGCCGATGCGCTTGGCCGCGAGCGCGTAGGCGGGCGAGTCCACGTCGGCCGACGGCTGCACCGTGTAGAGGCCTTCGGTGGCCTCGGGCGGCAATGCTTCGATCACCTTGGTGGTCGCCGCGTAGGACTGGGTGGCGCGGCCGCCGTCGAACCCCGCCCGATAGAGGTCGCGCAGCAGCACGGTCACGTCCGGCGCATAGCCGTTGAGATACAGGAAGTCCGGCTTGTCGCGCAGCGCCTGGTCGACCTCCGACCGGTAGGTGGTCTTGTCCTTCTCGTAAATGAGCGAGCCGACCAGCGCGGAGCCGTGCTGCGGCAGCACCTCGGCGAGGCGGGTCTGGGTCGGCACCGAGAACGGCGCCTGGATCGACAGGCAGAACACCCGCTTGGCGCCGAGCGCGGCGATGAATTGGCCGTGCTTGCCCGCCTGCAGGTGATTGTTCGGCTGGGTGCGGATCAGATAGCCCTGGTGCGGCAGGAGGGTGATCGAGTCGGCGCCCGACACGGTGGTGAGGAACGTCTTGCTCTCCCAGCACACCGGCGCCACCGCGGAGGTGACCGCGGACGCCCACGTGCCCATGATCACCGGCACCTTCGACACGTCGATGAGCTTGCGCGCGGCCCGTACCGCGGCCTCCGGGTTGGTCTGATCGTCCTCGACCACGAGCTCGATCGGCCGGCCGATCACGCCGCCGGCGGCGTTGACCTCGGCGGCGACAACCTGCATGGCCTTGAGCATGCGCGGCCCGTCGAACCCGCCGGCGCCGGTCAGCGGGGTGAGCACGCCGAGAACCAGCGGCGCCGCCTGCCCGCGCAGCCGCGCCGGGGCAAAAATTCCCGTGGCCGCCGCGGCAGCGCTGGTGAGCACGCGACGGCGTGAGAGCGTGGGTCGTGCCATGTCCCCTCCTGCGCGGGCGCGGCTTGACGCCCGAATTTGCGGCACTCTACAAAGCTGCGACAGTGCCCTCAACCGAAGGAGCAAGCCATGGCCGCCCGCATCGGCTGGGAAGGCGTGTTTCCCGCGGTCACGACCCAGTTTCGCGAGGACTATTCGCTCGACATCGAGGCGACGCGGCGCGTGATGGACGCGCTGATCCGCGACGGCGTGGCAGGCCTGATCGTGTGCGGCACCGTGGGCGAGAACTGCTCGCTCGCGCGCCAAGAGAAGATCGCCGTGATGGAGGCCGCCAAGGACGCGGCCAAGGGGCGCGTGCCGGTCATCGCCGGCGTTGCCGAATACACCACCGCGTTCGCGGCCGACTTCGCGCGCGAGGCGGCGCGGGTCGGCGTCGACGGCCTGATGGCGCTGCCGGCCATGGTCTATTCGGCCAAGCCCGCCGAGACGCTCGCGCACTTCCGCGGCGTTGCGCGCGCGACCGACCTGCCGATCATGATCTACAACAATCCGCCGATCTATAAGACCGACGTGACCCCGGCCATGCTGGCGCAGCTCGCCGACTGCGACACCATCGTGTGCTTCAAGGAATCCTCCGGCGACACCCGCCGCTTCGTCGACCTGCGCGCCATGACGGGCGACCGGTTCGTGCCGTTCTGCGGCCTCGACGACGTGATCGTGGAAAGCGTGCTGGTGGGCGCGGTCGGCTGGGTCTCCGGCCTCTCCAACGTGTTCCCGGGCGAGGGCGAGCGCCTGTTCCGGCTGGCGCGCGCCGGGCGCATTGCCGAGGCGATGCCGCTCTACGAATGGTTCATGCCGCTGTTGCACCTCGACGCGCGGCCCGACCTCGTCCAGTGCATCAAGCTGTGCGAGCACATCGCCGGCCGCGGCAGCTTCATCACCCGGCCGCCGCGGTTGCCGCTCGAGGGCGCCGAGAAAGCCGAGGTCGAGCGCCTGATGCGCACCGCCCTCGCCGCCCGGCCGATGCTCGCCGCGGCCTGAGAAGAAATGTCCCGGCACACGTTCTTCTGCATCGACGGCCACACCTGCGGCAACCCGGTGCGGGTGGTGAGCGGCGGCAGCGTGCCGCAGCTGGCCGGCGCCAGCATGTTCGAGCGCCGCCAGCATTTCCTCGCCGAGTACGACTGGATCCGCACCGGCCTGATGTTCGAGCCGCGCGGCCACGACATCATGTCGGGCGCGATCCTCTATCCGCCGACGCGGCCCGACTGCGATCTCGGGATTCTGTTCATCGAGACGTCCGGCTGCCTGCCCATGTGCGGCCACAGCACCATCGGCACCGTCACCATCGCGCTCGAGCACGGGCTGGTGTCGCCGCGCGAGCCCGGCGTGCTGCGCCTTGACACGCCGGCCGGGCCAGTCGAGGCGCGGTTCACCCGCGACGGGCCGTTCATCGAGACCGTGCGCATCACCAACGTGCCCTCCTATCTGCACGGGCGCGACTATGAGGTCGACGTAGACGGGCTCGGCACCCTGCGGGTCGACGTCGCCTATGGCGGCAATTTCTATGCGATCGTCGAGCCGCAGCCGTTGTTCTCCGACGTGTCCGACGTGCCGCCGTCCGACCTCGTGCGCTTGAGCCCGCGCCTGCGCGCCGCCTTCAACGCCCGCCACGCGATCGCCCATCCGGAGAACCCGGCGATCGACCGGCTGACCCACGTGCTGTGGACCGGCAAGCCGCGCACGCCGCAGGGTAGCGCGCGCAACGCGGTGTTCTACGGCGACAAGGCGATCGACCGCTCGCCCTGCGGCACCGGCACGTCCGCCCGCATGGCGCAGCTCGCCGCCACCGGCCGCCTCGCGGAGGGCGAGGACTTCGTGCACGAGAGCATCATCGGCTCGACGTTCGTCGGCCGCATCGAGGGCCGCACCAAGGTCGGCAATGCCGAGGCCATCATCCCGTCGATCGAAGGCTGGGCGCGGGTCACCGGGCTCAACACCATCATCATCGACGACCGCGACCCGTTCGCGCACGGGTTCCAGGTGACGGATCCGGCATAAACGACGATGTCCGACCGCGACGACCAAGGCTCCGCCTGGCGCGTGCCGCCATCCGCGTATCTGGCGCGCCGGGCGCCCGAATTCACGGTGCCGGCGCGGCCGCTCTCGCGCTATCTCGCCATGGCGGACGGCTGCCGGCTGGCACTCGACATCTATCTGCCGGCTGCGGCTGCGACCGCGACGCCCGCGGGCCCCGCCCGCCGGCCGACCATCTGCGTGTTCACGCCCTACTACCGGCGCTTCAAGCTCGCGCCCGGCGCCGGCGCCACCGAGCCGAGCCCGAACATCTTCAAGTACCGCGACATGTTCGTCCCGCGCGGCTACGCCCTCGTGGTGGTCGACGTGCGCGGCTCCGGCGCCAGCTTCGGCACCCGCGACAGCTTCCGCTCGCCCAAGGAGCGCGAGGATTTCCGCGCCGTCGCCGACTGGATCGTGGCGCAGCCGTGGTCGGACGGCCGCATCGGCGCGACCGGCATCTCCTATCTGGGCGCGGCCGCCGACTTCCTCGCCAGCACCGGACATCCGGCCGTCAAGGCGATCGCGCCGCTGTTCTCGGTATGGGACACCTACGCGGACCACTATTTTCCCGGCGGCATTTTGCTCAACGGCCTCGCCGAGACCTACGACCTCTTGATGCGCGGCCTCGACCACGACCGCCGCGATATTTTGCGCACCTTCGCCTACTACGCCGACCCCGCGCTCGCGGGCCCGCATCCGGTCGACGAGGACACGGACGGCAGCCTGTGCCGGGCGGCAATCGCCGAGCACCTCGGCAATTTCCACATGCCGGATTTCATCACCGAGTTCCGCTTCAAGGAAGCGCCGCTGCCGTACGATGAAACGTTCTCGTCCGCCTCGTTCAGCCCGTACCACTACGCCCACGGCATCAGGCCGGACGTCGCGGTCTACTCGGTCTCCGGCTGGATGGACGGAGCCGGCTATGCCAACGGGGCGATCGCGCGCCATCTCACCTTGCCGAACCCGCACCGCTATCTGCTGCTCGGCCCGTGGGATCACGGCGCGCGGGCGAACGTGTCGCCCTGGCGCGCCCAGGTCGAGCCGGAGTTCCCGCTGCTCGCCGAGGTGCTGCGCTTTTTCGACCAGCATCTGGCCGGCACCGACACCGGCCTCACTGCCGAGGCGCCGGTGCACTATTTCACGATTGGAGAAGAGGCCTGGCACGCGGCCGACGCGTGGCCGCCGGTTGCGCACGCGGCGGCGCGCTTCTTCCTGGCCGGCGGGCATGCGCTCGGCCGCGACAACGCGGCGGCCGGCAGCGACATTTATAAAGTCGATTTCGGCTTCGGCACCGGCACCCATACCCGCTACGAGCGGATCGCCGCCATCGACAACCGCGACTACTACCCCGACTGGCAGGAGCGCGACGCGGCGCTGCTGCGCTACACCTCGGCACCGCTCGGCGCGGACGCGGAGCTGACCGGCCACGTGACCGCCGAGCTGTGGCTGGCGGCAAGCGGGAGCGACGCCGCCATCCACCTTTATCTCACCGAGGTCGAGGCCGGCGGCCGCGAGCGCTATGTCACCGAGGGCGTTCTGCGCGCGCTCCACCGCAAGGACGCGGCCGACACGCCGGCGCACCGCACCGCCTGGCCGACCCACAGCTACCGCCGCGAGGATGCAGCCGCGCTGGTGCCGGGCGAGCCGGCACGCCTGCGCATCGCGCTTCTGCCGGTGTCGTGGCGCCTGCGCAAAGGGAGCCGAATCCGTTTGGCCATCGCCGGCGCCGACGCCGACCACTTCGCCCAGGTGCCGCACGGCCGCCCGCCGACCTTGACCTTGCACCACGGGGGCGAGCGGGCTTCGCGGCTCGAGCTGCCGCTGCGGGTGGGCGCAGGCGGCTAGCTAGGCCGCGATGGCCGGGCTCGGCGGCGCGCCCGGCGATGTGGCCCGCCGGCCGCCGGTCGTGATATGGATTCGGCGCGGCGCCGGCTTAGCTCAGTTGGTAGAGCACCTGATTTGTAATCAGGGGGTCGGGGGTTCGAGTCCCTCAGCCGGCACCACGTTAATTTAGGCAGGTGGCTATGAAGCCCAAGGCATTCGGGTTGGTCGCTGTTTCGCTATTGCTCGCGATGGCCGCTTATGGGGAAACGTTCAAAGCCAACAGAGTTGAAGCACTCGATGGTATTATCAAATGTAACTGGGCGCGTGATCGTCTGATCACGGTCATTAGCGGCCCTTGCGAGCATTATACACCGCCTTCTCACGTGCGAGTTGGTGCAACGTTCCAAGCCAATGGCAAGAGTAAGATGATAAACGTCATCTTCGCCGACCAGGTGGAAAAGGATATGCCAAGCGTGGGGCTACGTGCTGGCGAATGGATTTGTACCGCCGCGGAATCATCAAAAGACATACCTCATTCTTCTGAGAAGAGTGATCATACTGGAACTTGGCTCTACATCGCCAAGTGCAAACCCCTAGAGTAGGGTGCGATGCGTTTCTTGAAATACCTGGGATACGGTTGGTGTGCCGCGGTCGTTATCGGTTATTTCACGATGTGGATGACCAGCGAGTATGGTGGAGGTATTCTCTCTAAAAGTGGCTTCGGAGAAATATGGCTTATCGCCCTCGTGTGTTTACCCGGCGTGGCGCTGATCAAGATTGCCGAGGCGAAGAAGTAAGGGTCACCTGCTACTGCTAAGGCCCGAGACCAGCAGCACCTAGGATAGGTTGAGGGCAGCAAAACTCCATCCTACGCATCGTTTACTCTTCGACGATTGTCGGTCTTGGCAATTTGCTGGAAAGTTGCTGCCCCAGAAAATAACATGCGAACGCAATTTCATTGAATTCTGCGAGCGTGAAAACAAGCCGCTCCCCTAAAGCGACAGATCGTTGTCGCACGTCAAGTTTAACCAGAATGTCTACTTCTGTTCGCTCATCACCCGGCTCAATTATATGATCTTTTGCGATTTCCACTTCAGCACCTTGCCGCACGTAAAATAGCTTCATTCGCGGAATGCTCAATCTAAGTACATCATCACCTCGTGTGTCGGCCTTGCTAACGATTCCGTCACGATGCTCAAGACAATTTCTTGCCGATTGCAATGACCTATACGAGTCAGAGAATTCGAGCTTCGGATCAAGCTTCTCGTTTACCGCCGCGAGCAGAACAGGAAACTTGAGTCGCGCGGCCTTGTACTGAAAGGGCTTCAGAAACTCCAAAATCGTGGCGCTCGATCTAACTTTATGTTTCTTCGTAAGAAGCGCGACGAAAACATGAGCCTCCTCGAGAGCATGCCGAACAGCACGCAATAATTCCTGGAAGGCCTTTGCCAGTATCCAATTTTCATGCATTGCGCGTCGTTGGACCGCGCTTAGCTCTGGTCCCGGAAACCGAAATAATACCTCACTTGGCTCCGCGGGCGTGTCCAGGTCCGCACCTGAAAGGGCGTTGAAATGAAAATTGACAATCTCGCTACTGGCAACGACCGCAGAATTGACAATGCGAGAAAGTCTCGTGGCATTAAGATCAATTTGGAGCCTTGGATTTTCGCCAGCCATTCAAGTACTCCTCAAGCCCGCACTGATGGTCGATCAGCGCGTAGGATAGGTTGAGCGCAGCTAAACCCATCACTGTTGATGCGCCGATGTAATTGGTCCACGAAAAGGCAACGGCAGTGCCTTGCTCAATTTATTTGGTCATCGGATTGTCGGTAATTGACGATTCCAAACCGGGCGAGCAGCTCGCCGCCACGACCGACGATGGGTTTCGCTTGCGCTCAACCCATCCTACGCGTCATGCGCGTCGCGCTCCTTCCGTGCAAGCTCGTTGTGCGGCCTGACGACCAGCACATGGACCCCCGGCGGCATCGCACCACCGTCATAGCGCGCTTCCAGCTGGGCAATTTCCGAGCGAAGGCGCCCGTCGTCGGGCCCGCTCACTTGCCCTCGTAATTGAGCTTCTTGCAATTCTTGCACAGCGGCTTGTCGGCGGCCCCCACCACCCGATTGTGCGGCGGGATTCGGGTGCCGAGGCCGCAGTTCGAATTGTCGTGATGGAAGCTTTCTTTCTTCGAGTTGAATGCCGGAATATGGGGCATGGCGTCATTCCTCGATTGAAGGCGGCAGGAATTGAAGGCGGCAGGAATTGAAGGCGGCAGGAATCGCGGCGGGCGGCGCCCCGCCAAGCTCATCATCAAGCCTGCGGCAACTCGAGGATCTTGTTCGCGCTCGTCACCGAGTCGTAAATCGCCACCTGGACGATCGGGTGGGCTTTCTTGATGGCCAATCCGGCCGCTTCCGCGGCTTCCGCCGTCGCATACGACCCCTTGGTCTGCCGATCCACCTGCAGGCGAAACTGGCCGACCTCCGGCCGCTTGCGCTGCGTGAACATGTCCGGCGACGGCTCCTCCGGGTTGACCTTCTTGCTAATGGTCTTGGTCTCTGTTCGCGGCGCCATGCCGTGATTCTCCCTGGGTGAATGCCTCTATGTAGTCACTGCCGGCGGAAAAACAAATGAAAAGCCTCAATAAACCTGCTTTACGAACCGCTGGCTCGATTTCTTCGGCCGCCGGTAGCCGGTGTCCTCCTGGCGCGGGGGGACCTCGACCTCGACCGGCCGCATGTCGCGATAGGGAATCTGCTGCAGCAGGTGGGCGATGCAGTTGAGCCGCGCGCGCTTCTTGTCGTCGGCATTGACCACGAACCACGGGGTTTTCTTGCGGTCGGTATGGGCGAACTTCTCGTCCTTGGCGCGCGAATACTCCACCCAGTGCTTGCGCGATTCCATGTCCATCGGGCTGAGCTTCCAGCGCTTGATCGGATTACGGATGCGCTCCTGGAAGCGGCGCTCCTGCTCCTCGTCGTTGACCGAGAACCAGTATTTGACGAGGTAGATGCCGGAGCGCACCAGCATCTCCTCGAACAGCGGGCAGGCGCGCAGGAACTCGCGGTATTCCTCCTCGCTGCAGAACTCCATCACGCGCTCGACGCCGGCGCGGTTGTACCAGCTGCGGTCGAACAGCACGATCTCGCCGCGCGCCGGCAGCTCGGCCACGTAGCGCTGAAAATACCATTGGCCGCGCTGGCGCTCGGTCGGCGTCCCGAGCGCGACGATGCGGCAGATGCGCGGATTGAGGCTTTCGGCGATGCGCTTGATGACGCCGCCCTTGCCGGCTGCGTCGCGGCCCTCGAAGATGACGACGACCTTGAGGCCGTGCAGCCGCACCCATTCCTGCAGCTTGATCAGCTCGAACTGCAGGTGGGCGAGCTCCTCGACGTATTTGTAGTCCTTGGGCGGCTTGCGCGGCTTCGGCCGCTCGGCGAGATGCCAGTACTGCTCGACCGCCGCCACCTCGCGGCCGCGGCGCAGCACCGCCGCTTCGGCCTCCGGCTTGCGCTTGCGCTGTCTGGCCATGGCGGCGTCCCGCGGCCCGCGCCGCGTCGAATCGGGCCGACATTATAGCAAGGGAGGTTGCGCGGATGGGCCGGCGCCAGCCCCGCCCTACCGCGTCAGCCGCTCGAGCTCGGGGAACGCCGCGTAGGTCGCGGCCTTGCAGCTTTCGCCGGCAGCTTCGACGTAGCGGTCGAGCTTGCCGCCCACGTAGATCACCAGATGCTCCTTGGCGCCCGCGTAGCGGCCGCCCTCGCGCTTGGGGTTGAAGCGCACGCACACGATATAGCGCTCGCCCAGGCCGGCGGGGCGCAGCGCCGGCTCGGCGATGCCCGCCTCGCGGACGCCGGTCGGGTCGTTGAGATACGTGCGCAGATAGGCGAGCAGCTCCGCCCGGTAGTTGGCCGGGTAGACGTTCTGGGCGGCCCAGTCGGCCTTGCGCTCCTCCGTCGAGCGCTCGTCGAGGCCGCTGGCGCAGGCGCCGAGCGCCAGCGCGATCGTCAGTACGGACCAGCGCAACGCCGTCTCCCCGGTCGCAAGGGCCGATCTTGCCGGGAGCCGGCGCGCGCGACAACAGGCGCCGGGGCGCGCGCTAGCTTGACGGGAGCCTGCGGCCGATGCCACAGGAACGGGCGGACAAAAAAGAGGGAGGACGCCAACATGTCGTCACTGTCGACCACGCCTGCCGAAGCCTCGCTCGCCGACCGGTGCGCCACGGGCTGCCACAGTATCATCGCCCTCCTCGGCCGGCTCGCCATGGGCTGGATCTTCCTATCGAGCGGCTTCGGCAAGCTCAACGACGTCGCCGCGTTTTCTGCCGTGCTGGCCAAGCGCGGCGTGCCGGTGCCCTCGCTCATGGGCTGGCTCGGCGCCATCGTCGAGTTCGGCGGCGGCCTGCTGATCATCTTCGGCGTGAAGATCCGCTATGCCGCGATCCTCATGGTCCTGTTCGTGATCGTGGCGACCCTGATCTCCCACCGCTACTGGGAGTATCCCGTCGCGGAAATCGTCGCTCAGCGGACGAACTTCTGGAAGAACGTCGCCATCGTCGGCGGCCTCCTGTTCATGTTCCTCGCCGGCGCCGGCCGCTACAGCGTGGACGGCTTCCGCGGCAAGGCCTGATCGCGCCGTGATGACCATGCAAGCATCCGCGTGGCCGGCCGCGCTGCTGGCGGCCGCGCTCGCGGCGGCTGGGCCGCGCCCGGCCACGGCCGCCGAGACCCCGCTCACCGTCATGGTGTTCCAGGGCGTGCAGAACCTGCCGCTGCTCGCCGCCCAGGCGCAAGGCTTGTTCGCCAAGCGCGGGCTCAAGGTCGACATCAAGATCGCCCCGGGCTCGGACGAGCTGCGCAACGGCCTCGCCCAGGGCCGCTACCAGATCGTCCACACCGCGATCGACAACGCCGTCGCCATGGCCGAGGTCGCCAAGGTCGACATCGCCGTGGTGCTGGGCGGCGACGACGGCTTCAACCACCTGTTCGTCCAGCCGGAGATCGGCTCGTACCAGGACCTGCGCGGCAAGACCGTGGTGGTCGACGCGCCCGATACCGCCTTTGCGCTGCAGCTCTACAAGATGCTCAAGCTCAACGGCCTGCAGAAGGGCGATTACGCGGTCAAGCCGGTGGGCGCCACGTTCAAGCGACTGGACGCGATGCAGCACGACAAGTCGGCGGCGGCCGCGATGCTCAACGTGCCGTTCTCGATCCGCGCCGGCCGCGCCGGTCTCAAGGACATGGGCACCGCCGTTGCCGCGATCGGGCCCTACCTTGCGACCTCGGGCTTCGTGCTGCGCGCATGGGGCGCGGCCAACGCCGACGTGCTCACCCGCTACATCGGGGCGTATGTCGAAGGGCTGCGCTGGTCGCTCGATCCGGCCAACAAGGCGGCGGCGGTCGACCTGCTCGCCGGCTGGCTCAAGGTCCCGCCCGACATCGCGCTCGAGTGCTATGAGATCGCTGCCAGCCCGGCCGGCGGGCTCGCCAAGGACGCCCAGCTCGACCTCGAAGGCTTCCGCAACGTGCTCAAGCTGCGCGCCGAGATCGAGGGCCAGTGGGGCGGCACCCCGCCCGCGCCGGAGAAATATCTCGATCTGTCCTATTATCGCGCTGCGGTCAGTAACCAGTGATCAGTGATCAGAGGCACCGTTTGGCACCTCTGGTCACTGGTCACCGATCACTGGTCACTGATGTCTGGCCTGGCGGTCGCGCCACTGCAGGAACTCGCGGAACAGCGCGTCGCGGTCGGCCTGGGTGCGCGGCGCGCTCTTGTCCGAGTTGGCGATGAACGCGTTGAAATCCTGCTGCTGGGCCTGCTGCGCCATCACGGTGCGGTGCTCGGCGAGCCAGTCGGTCGCCGGCTTGAACCGCGTCCATCCCGGAATCTCGGCCGACAGGCTGACCTCTTTCCACTTGGGATGCCGCGCCGGGTCGTGGAATTGATCGATCTTGCCGAAGAACTCGCGCACGAACTTGACGAGCTTCTTGTAGCGCGGGGAATTCTCCGGCCAGCTGTAGGCGACGAGCAGCGCGCGGTTGGCGACCGTCGGCACGGTGGTGCCCTGCGGGATCAGGTTGGGATACATCTCCGGCGTGAGCTCGGCGGGCAGGTAATAGTCGAAGATCGGCTTGAGGTCGTGGCCCGCCAGCTGATCCTTGTCGAGCGCGAGGAAATGCACGCCGTCTTCCGCCTTCAGCTTGGCGAAAGAGGCCTGCGGCGCTCCGGTCAGGATGATCATGGCGGCGAGCTCGCCGGTGCGCACCTTCTGGATCGCTTCGTCGTTGTCGTAGTTGGAGCGCACCACGTCGAGCTTGAGCTTCTCGAAGACGAAGTTGGCGCTGACCTCGGTCTGGCTGTCCTTGAGATTGAAGTTCACCTTCTTGCCGCGCAGGTCGTCGTAGCTCTTGATGTCGTTGCGCGCGAGCACCTGGAACTCGGAATTGTACAGCTTGGTGATGTATTGGACCCGCTGCTCGATGTTGCCGTAGGAGCGCGGATCGCGCTGCTTGAGGAAGCGGGCGTTGTCCTCGTCGACCACGCCCATGTCGATGCCCTTGAGGAACAGCACGTCCTTGAGGTTCTGCAGGCCGCCGACGCCGAGCACCGGCAGGATGCGCAGGCCGTCCGGGCGCAAGTCGTTGAGGACGTTGCGCATGTCCTCGGTAAAGCGGGCGCAGGTGCAGGAGAGGCCCGACACCACGATGTTGACCGCTATGTCGTTGGCCTGGCGCTTCTTCTCCTCGTAGGAGGCGTACGGCTCCTCGGCCTGCGCCAGCCGCAGCGAGGATCCTATGAAGAAGAGCGAGCAGAGAGCGGCGAGAAAAAAAGCAAAATGAATCCTGAGGCCGAAGCTGGAGATACGCATTACATCCTCCCGGGACCAGCGGCGCTCGACGATGTGCGCCGCCAATGCGACTGAATTGGGTTCGGACTGGACAGATTTTGTGACGCGCGGCGCGCATCGAAATGCAATCGCGCCGCAATGCAGCATGCGGGACGCCTGAAATGTTTGACCTTCATGCTCCTGCGGCACGAGGGAAAAATTTCGACTTTGCCTCAAAAGCCGCGGTTGCGCCTCCAATGCGCCATGATGAGCGATACCATGGACGGTGCATTGGCAAATGCGCGCATCGATATGGGCGTTAACCATCAAACAACAAGGACGACTTGAGGGGCGACTTGAGGGACGACTTGGGCCGGCATCTTGCCGCATTGATGCCGCGCTTCGCCCGAAGGGCGCCCACGCGCAACCGACGCAACCCGCCGACCAGCGCACAGACCAAACGCAAAAGACGAAACGCAAAGACGAAACGCAAAGACGAAACGCAAGAGAACGCAACGGCACGTCGGCACGCTTGCTCCGCCGCCGCGGCCGGGGTGGAACCGAGGGGAGACTTGAGATGTTCGATCGAACGATCAATCGACGCGCTTTGCTGGGAACGGCGGGCGCCGGCGTGGCGCTGGCGGGCGGCGGCCTCGCCTTGCCGCGCCTGTTCGGCGGCCAGGTCGAGGCGCAGACGCTGGCGCTGGCCCCGGCGCTGCCGGAAGGCACGCGCGAGCACGCCGCGCTCGATGCGCTGCCGGGCAAGAAGCCGCTGATCAAGCTGAGCTACCGGCCGCCGAACTACGAGGCGCCGATCGAATACCTGCGCACCGCGGTCACCCCCAACGACGAGTTCTTCGTGCGCTATCACCTGTCCGACATTCCCCGCGTCGATGCCGGGACGTGGAAGCTTGCGATCGGCGGCGACGGCGCCAACGGCCAGGCCACCCTCGACCTCGATGCGCTCAAGCGGCTGCCCGCCGTCGAGGTCGCGGCGGTGTGCCAGTGCTCGGGCAATCGTCGCGGCCTGTTCCAGCCGCATGTGCCCGGCGTCGAATGGGGATACGGCGCCATGGGCTGCGCCCGGTGGAAGGGCGCGCGGCTCAAGGACGTGCTCGACAAGGTCGGACTCAAGAAGGAGGCGCTCGAGATCGTGTTCAACGGCGCCGACGGGCCGGCGCTCGACAAGACGCCGGACTTCGTCAAGAGCCTGCCGGTGTGGAAGGCGATCGAGGAGACGACCATCGTCGCCTACGAGATGAACGGCGAGCCCCTGCCCCACTGGAACGGTTTTCCGGCGCGCATCGTGGTCCCGGGCTGGACCGCGACCTACTGGATGAAGCACGTCGTCTCGATCAACGCGGTGACCAAGCCGTTCGAAGGCTTCTGGATGAAGTCGGCCTACCGCATCCCGGTCGGCAAGTTTCCGGTGGTGGCGCGCTTCATCTCCCAGGAGACCGCGGCGACCACGCCGATCACCGAGATGGTGGTCAACTCCCTGATCACCACCCACGCGGACGGCGCCGCCGTGAAGGCGGGCGCCCGCGCCAACATCGGCGGCATCGCCTGGGACGGCGGCTACGGCGTCCGCACCGTCGAAGCCTCGACCAACGGCGGCAAGACCTGGGCGGCGGCGACCCTGGGTCCGGACAACGGCAAGTACGCTTTTCGCACCTGGACCTACGCCTTCACGCCGCTGCGCGGCCGCACCAGCGTCATGGCGCGCGCCACCAACGCGATCGGCCAGGGCCAGACGGCGGCGTTGATCCTCAATCCCGCCGGCTACCACCACAACGTCATGCAATCCGTCACCCTGGTTGCGGCCTGAAGGAGGCGCCCATGCGCACGATCGCGATCGTCCTGTTCGGCGCCCTGGCGGCGGCGCCTGCCGCCGCCCAAGACGCAAGAGAAAAGCCCGTCGCCCTCAAGCAGGCGCCCGGGCTCGACAAGGTCGAGGCCAATTGCGCCGCCTGCCACAGCCTCGACTACATCCAGATGAACTCCCCGTTCCCCAACGCGGCCCTGTGGGACGCCGAGGTCACCAAGATGATCAACGCGTTCGGCGCGCCGATCAGCGAGGCGGACGCGCGGGTGATCGCCGACTATCTCAAGGCGAACTACGGGAGCTGAGGACGGAGGTCGGATGACGGATGACGGAGGTCGGATGACGGAGGTCGGATGACGGAGGTCGGATGACGGAGGTCGGATGACAGAGGTCATCGGAGGGATGCGTCGCCATCTCTCCTGCTCTGACCTCTGACCTCCGACCTCCGATCTCTGTCCTCTGACATCCGCCCTGTGCTACTCTTCCGGCGTCACGGCTGCGCCGACGCGGCCCTTAGACGCGAGAGGATCACGATGTACGCACCGGCCGGCGTGAAGACGCACGCCGATTTCCCCGTTCCGGCGACCATGAAGGCGTGGGTGCTGGGCGATCCCGATGAGCTCAAGCTCGTCGACAAGCCGGTGCCGGTGCCGCGCCGGGCGGAAGTGCTGGTGCGCATCGACGCGGTCGCCATCTGCGCCACCGATCTCGAGATCATGCACTACGGGTCGCCGGCGCTGATCCAGGGCGGCCCGCCCTTCAACAAGAACTTCACGCCCGGCCACGAATACATGGGCACCGTGGCGGCGCTCGGCCCGGGCGTCGACGAATACGCCATCGGCCAGCGCGTCACCGTGGAGATCCACGCCGGCTGCGGCCAGTGCAAGCGCTGCCGCGAAGGCATGTACACCGCCTGCCACAACTACGGGCTCAACTACGGCGACGTGGACAAGGGCCACCGCGCCAACGGCTTCACCACCGACGGCGGCTTCTGCGAGTACCAGGTCAACAACATCAACACGCTGGTCGCCATCCCCGACACCATGTCGGACGAGGAGGCGACCCTGGTGGTGACCGCGGGCACCGCCATGTACGGCCTGACCGAGCTCGGCGGCCTCGTCGCCGGCGAGGCCGTGGCGGTGCTCGGGCCCGGTCCGATCGGCCTGCTCGGCGTCGCGGTCGCCAAGGCGCTCGGCGCCGCGCCGGTGATCCTCACCGGCACCCGCGACAACCGCCTGCAGATCGGCCGCGAGCTGGGGGCCGACCACGTGGTCAACGTGCGCAAGGAGAACGCGGTCGAGGCGGTGCGGCGCATCACCGGCGGCAAGGGCGTCGACTACGTGCTCGAATGCTCGGGCGCGGCCGACGCCGTCAACGAGGCCGGCCGCATGGTCAACCGCGGCGGCCGGATTTGTCTCGCGGCCTTCCCGCACGAGCAGGTGCCGGTCGACGTCGCCCACCTGGTGCGCAACAACATCTACCTTTTCGGCATCCGCGGCGAAGGCAAGAGCGCGACCCACCGCGCCGAAGCCTTTATGTCGCAGAAACGTTTCGACGCGCGGCGCATTCATACCCACACCTTCGCGCTCGCGGACCTGTCGACCGCGATCCGCTACGCGCGCGAGCGCATCGACGACGCGATCAAGGTGGTGGTGAAGGCGCGCGGCGCGGCGGCCCACAAGGTGGCGGCCGAATAGCCTCGCGCCCGCCGGACTGCCGTGGAGCACAAAAGAATGCGGACGATGCGCGCGGGCGCGGCGGTTCTGCTGGCGGCCATTTCGGTCGCGGCGGGAGCCCAGGATTTTCCCGGCGGCAAGGCGATCGAGATGACGGTGCTGTTCGGCGCCGGCAGCGCCGCCGACGTCACCGCCCGCCAGCTCGCCGACGGCATGTCCAAACAACTCGCCGCGCCGGTCGTCGCGGTGAACCGCACCGGTGGCGGCGGCGCCGCCGGCTACACCCATGTGGCGCAGCAGCGGCCCGACGGCTATTCCATCATCTGGAACTCGAACTCGATCTCGACCAACTACCACTCCGGCATCCTGCCGTTCGATTATCACGCGTTCGATCCGGTGGCGCGGGTGGCGGTCGAGATCCCGGTGCTGGCGGTGCGCGCCGACGCGCCGTGGAAGACGCTCAAGGACCTGCTCGATTACGCCAAGGCCAATCCCGGCAAGGTGCGGGTCGGCAATTCGGGTGCCGGCAGCCACACCCATTTCGCCGCCTCGGCCCTGTTCGCGACCGCCGGCGCCAAGGAGATCGAAGTGCCGTTCGGCCAGGGCCAGGCGGTGGTCAACCTGCTCGGCGGCCGCATCGAGGCGACGGTGCAGCTTCCCGCCGCCGTCGTCGCCCACGTCAAGAGCCGTGACCTGCGCGTGCTCGCGGTGCTCGGCTCCCGGCGCGATCCGGTGTTCCCCGACGCGCCGACCGCGCAGGAGCTGGGCGACCCGGTGGCGCTCGACATGTGGCGCGGCATCGCGGTGCCGAAGGGGGCGCCGCAGCCGGTGGTCGCGCGGCTTCAGGACGCGATCCGGCGCACGGTCGAATCGCCGGAATTCGCCCAGGCCGGCCGTGACATCGGCTTCACCCCGGCGTTCCTGCCGGCCGAGGAGTTCGGCAAGCTGATCGCCAGCGACGACGTGCGGCTGGCCGGCGCGATGGCGGACCTCGGCCTGAAAAAACGCTAGCCCTGCCGTAAAGCCACAAAAAGGCCGCGCTCCATGCCTCCCTTGCGGGCATGGGGGACTTGCGTGGCTGACCGGATCGACCGGGCCGCGCCTGAGGGGCGAGAGGCCGTTTTTTCCGTATCGTTGCGCCGGGGCCGTATCGCCACGGCGCTGGCGCTGTGCGTGCTCGGGCTCGCCTTCGCGCTGGCGGCGAGCGAGCTCGATTTCGGCAGCGTCGGCCTTCCCGGACCGGGGTTCTTCCCGTTCGTGCTCGGCGTGCTGCTGGCCGGATTTTCCGCCGTCGCCGCCGTCGGTGCCATGCGCGACCCGGCCGGCCGCGACGAGACCGTCGCGCTCGGCCACCGGGACGTCATCATCGCGCTGCTGGCGCTGGTCGGCGTCGCGCTGGCATTCGAGCCGCTCGGCGCCCTGCTCACCCTCGGGCTGTTCGCCGCCGCCCTGCTGGTGCTGGTCGGCCGGGTGTCGCTGCCGCTCGCCGCGCTCGCCGCCGTCATCGGCATGCTCGCGGTCTGGTACTTCTTCAAGGTCCTGCTCGGATTGCAGCTGCCGAACGGCCCGGTCGATCTCGACGCGGTGCTCGGCCTGCTGACCGGGCGGAACGGCCGGTAAGCCGGCGCGATGTCGGGGTTCGACCAGCTCATCGGCGGCTTCCAGATCGCGCTGTCGTGGAAGGGCCTGCTCTACTGCTTCATCGGCTGCCTGTGGGGCACCATCGTCGGGGTGCTGCCCGGGCTCGGCCCGCTCGCCGGCATGACCTTGCTGCTGCCGCTGACCTTCGGCCTCGAGCCGACCATCGGCATCATCATGCTGACCGGCATTTTCTACGGCGCCATGTACGGCGGCTCGACCACCTCGATCCTGGTGCG